>Ga0116227_10004695_pt1 | contig 29506 bp, 24 predicted proteins | sample S1TSphgellanicum_FD_89693 | JGI IMG/M metagenome (GOLD analysis project Ga0116227, IMG submission 89693) | Host-associated microbial communities from peat moss isolated from Minnesota, USA - S1T2_Fb - Sphagnum magellanicum MG | ecosystem: Host-associated > Plants > Peat moss > Unclassified... | reverse complement strand
CTAAAAAATCCAAAATTCGAAAACCAAGCAGTTTGGAAGGTTTTGTCAGTTGTCAAAAGTGAGTGAGGCGGAAAAAAAAAAGGAAAAAAAAAAAAAAAAAAGAGAAATTTTCCAGAATTGTTGTACATATTTGTTTTCTTTGTGCAACCAAAATTAGAGAAGGATGATAAAGGAAATGATCTTCTTTTGGGCATAGGGGTGAAAAAATTTGGAGGAAATAATTTTCTTTTGGGCAGAGGGGGCAGGCATGTATACTAAGACTTAAGTTGCATTTACTTCCTTGGGACAACTTAGTGCCCACCCACTTCTCCATGTTGTGTTGCTGCAGCCTACCAAGAACTATAAGAAAAAATAACTAAAATAATAATAATAATAATGATTTTTAAATAATAAAAATTAAAATTAATAATAAAATAATTTAAAATTTAAAATAATAAAAATAAAAATAAAAATAAAAAGGGTTCAAAACTTGAAACTTGGTGCCCCTTTTGTTGCCTTCAGAATGTGTTGCCTGACATTATTATAACCTTTGGTAGATCCATCCAAGCTAGTAGCTAGCTGTCCACCATTAAAGGATCCATAGATGGTATTAAGATCAACATGTTGGTAGGTAAGGATTGTGCAGAAGAAACCACCTGGAGTTAATGAGTTCAAACATTGTGCAAAGAGTCCCATGATGATGATGATGATGATCCCAGCTTTGGAATTCTAGTTACCTATGTATGTGGAAAATTGTTAAATAGGCCAAGAAGGGTCTTTAATTCCAGTAATTACAAAAGTATTGTTCACATTTTATTTTTTATTTTTTAAAACCCTATCTGCCCGCCCTTGGCTCACTTAATATTTTTGCAAAAAATTTGGGTGCTGCCCAGATACTTTTAGGGTTTTTTTTGGGTACCCATATAACCATATCCATCCGTTGTGCGAATTTCAACACTCTTATTGGCTATCAGGTCGCAAATTACAACCCGTAAGTAACCTTCTACCTTGGTTTCATTAGCCACCCACTAGTTAGCACAAGGTACCACCCTAGGCTCTCCTTAGCCTTTGTTTGTTGCTTGGATGAAAATTGCATAACCACTCTCTATGTGGATGAAAAGAGGACGTCTTGATTGTCATGAAGGATGATTATTGTTAAGGAATCATCTCAAGCGCGTTGATTACCATGAATGGTCTCGATGTTCATGTGCCTTGACTATTATTCATAGTAACCTTTGTACTCTCCCCAATTACTCAATACATAACCTACCATTCAAAGATTTTTGGGTCTTCAAAATTGGTCCTCCTTTCATCACTCACAATACATAACCCTTCCCTCTTCTTTTTTCTTGAATGTTTCATCTCAACATACATAGGTTATGAGCTTTCATCCATTGAGAGGAAGGTTACATATTTTTCATCCATCTACAAGTTAGTTACAAAACTTTTCATCCACGGACAAGAGTGTTACAACATCACTACACGATAGTTTATGTCTAGTAACTAGCTTGAGCATGCAAGTTACCTAGTCCATAACATGCCATGTTATGTGTACTAAAGGATATATGACAACCTCAATAGCTTACTATACACTTAACATGACATATAAACATGCATGCTAATAATGTTCAAGCTAGGGACATGATTGTTTTGGTTGCATTTAACATCTTCAAGGTGCATTCACACTCGGTATTAGGGAGTCTAGGGTTGAGTCCTCTAATAACACACTTATGACTTACCATCTACATACCATGAACATTTTATGTTAAGCTAACATTCACTTTAACATTAAGCTATATCACCCACTTAACATTAAGTGCCACCTAAGATGCCACCTAGATTTTCATTTAACACGGACTTAATAATGTCAAGTGTGAATGCACCAAAAGCTAGATGGGCAAAGGGCAAGTAGGAAGGAAAAAAAAAACATGTGGTGGTTGGCTAGTACTTTTTGTATTGTTGAGATTAAAATTGCTTTTTGGCCTATTTCACATTTTCCTAAAGGACTTGGTAGGGTTAAGGGGAGAAGGGAGAGAGAGAGAATGAGAGAGAGAGAGAGAGAGAGTGTGTGTGTGTGTGTGTGTATGTGGTGCAATTAAAAATTGGCAGTATTTGAGGTCACATGACACACAATGACAGAACCCCCACCCAAACTCCCCACCAAGTCAATGCTCTTCTGCCTGCCTGGAGCCACCCTGTTTCTTTCTCCCCTCTAAAGTGTGATGTAATGAATCATAGATTGTGGGTGGTTAGTTTGTTGGCAAATTCAGAAGTTTCCATTCACCAGAGTTTTTGTTACAGTCATGCCTAGTTGATCCCTAGTCTGGACCCCTGTTGGTCCTCAGTTTGTCATCTCATCCCCAGTTTCTGTGTCAGAATCCTCTTTTTTGTGTTTTTCGTGTTTTTGTTTTTCTTAAATTTTCCAACAGGTAGTGGAGGGTCTGAGACAGTCAGAGGCACTAATTGAAGGTTTGTTTATATTTTTGGCATTTTTTTCCTCCTTATTTTATGATGTAGCTGAAGATAATAGGAGGGTTTAGCCAAATCTGGCTACTAGAATATGAAAAATTTAGGAATCTGAGCATCCAGCTATATATATATCTGGCTACCTACTGGAATTCAACATTGAATCTGGAAATTTTTATGAATTTTTTATAAAAATAAAAATTCAAAGTTTTGCAATTTAAAAACACAGAAAAATACACTTTTTTTTCAGTTTGAAAAAAAAAAAAAAAACACTGGGTTTTTGGGAGGAGTTGTGTTCAGGGATTTCTTGTTTTGCAATTTTGTGATATCAAAAATTTGGTGCAATTTTCCAGAAAATTAGATGATTAGTGGTTACACTAGGAAAAAAAATTCTCCAATTTCCCAATTAAAAAAAGAAACTTTTTTGTTGAAAACAAATTCACTGGAACTTGTGTGTTCATACACACCAACTTTCTTCACTCTCTTGTGGTTCTCCATTTTGGCTTGGAAGTCTATTGATCTAAAGATGTAGGGTATGCTTGTCTGGACTTGAATGCATGGGTCATGTCAAAAAATTCAAAACTTTCTTTGGTATGATGTGGAGTATAGTCATAGGCTCCAAATGGCATGCTAATCATGGAATTTCACATTAATTTTAGGGGTTTTTTTTTGTTCATCATACTGGGGTTGAGATCATATTGCCATGGTATGTGAAAATTGGATTACTCAACTCATACTAGATCTGAATAATAACAACATTTTAGGTACTTTGATTTATATTCATACACACAACTATATATGAGCATCGATGTTATGGTATGAGTATCAACTTTTTTAGGGTGTAAGGTGTGAGTTGTAAATTGTAAGCTATGTTGCTCTTCAACATGGTGGGAAGCTGTTACATTATATTTGAGGTTGGCCTTTCAATGTGGGCAACATGGTGCAAAAATCGAGCTTGAAAATCTAATGTTACAAAAGAAGAGGTAAGTTCACTAGGTGCCTCACTATATATGACTTATCAAGTGATGCTTTTTGTTTTCCAACTTGGGATCTACATGTGCAGATGAATTTTATTTATTTTATCCCTTTGATAATATTAATAATATTAATTTTTTTCAACTTGGCACCTTAGCCTTTGATCAATGATGCATTTGTGATGATTTTGGGACATCTACAAATCAATTTTGTTATGACTAGGTGTTTTATTGGTTTTTTTTAAAAGGTTCATCAAGGATTTTCTCTTTTCAACTTATGCAAAAAGTTTCATTTTTTTGTGACATCACACATTAAATCAACATATTCATATTGATATTATATACCCTTTTGGTATCACACATTTCAATTCCACGATACTCATGTCGTTGAGTGAAAATTGTAAACTTTGTACATATGGATACCATTTGGTATGAGTTTTTATATATTTTTCTCAATACCCATATTGTCACGGTATATGAAATTCAAAAAAAAATCAAATACCCGTACTAAATGGGTATGTTAAATATCCAATACCAGTCCAACACTGGTTTCAATCCTAAAAAAGAAAAGAAAATTGGTTTTCATTGTGTAGCCATAAAATTTAATATAAAAAGTTGATTAAGTATTTGTAACTTTATATCCGGTTTATAGCCATATTTGACTAAATCTTTTTATGGATGATTGCCACTTAGGTTACATTAAAAATTTCCTAAAAATAACAATGATGCCTAATTCACAATTGAATGACTAATTTAGTTATTTAATGCATTAGTGACTACATTTAAGAAAAAAAAATTCAAGAGGAGCAATTGTACTCTTAAAGGCCCTCAAAAAAGTAGCCAGGTGCTTGGGTCTGTTTCCATTAAGTTATTCTGATCACACTTACACATGAGTATGCTATGATCACAGCAGACTACTACCCTAGTACCTTGGCCAATTCAACACTAATTATATTATTTTCAGAAATGTTGAAAATATCAAAAAAATATTTTTTTCAAATCAAAAAATATTGTGAAGGATAATAGTGAATATTAAGGAATATTCCATTTTTTGAAATGATTTTTTCAAAATTAATTAATTAATTAATTATTCGACTGACATGTGTTGAAACGGCCAAGGTACTAAGGTAATTAAAAAGCCACCAAAATAGAGCCTTGTATCTTGCTGCATGGACAAGCACTTTTCATTGGGGAAATCTTTACCTAATTAATGTTAGGAATGTTAGAAATATTTCATACATGACATGAATTTGATTTCGAGTTCATTCGACACTTGTGGTTGCTTGTCTCACATCAAATTCATATCACAAATGAAATTATATCATCACAAACATAGTTAATCAAAAAAATATTTTGTTCATAAATCACAACACTTGTCAAATTCTTTTGTGTTTAATTTTGTAAACATGTTTTCCTCATTGACGATTATTGTTCTCAATGCACATATCATGTAAATTGTTTTTTTCTCCAATTTGGTTTACAAATACAATAAAAATAACTTTTGAACATTTGTGTATAAAAAAGTGTGCACTAAATATATACAATTTTGCTTGTTTTGCCAAGCAAGATAATATTTTTATAAAAAAAACCCTATTTGTCCCACACTAAATCTTGAACTTGCTACCTCTAAGGAGAAAATAAGGATATCTACCATTAGTCTAGTTTTAAGCACTTAGTAATAGTAATTCTTTGCTTTATTTATCATATATAACTAGGTCAATGATAATTGAACCCTACAATAATCGAATTGTGCAACTTTGAGCAATTGTTTACACGGACACATGGATAAAGCTCATTTGGAGGTATTTAACATCCTACCTCTTGGTGAAGGGCAATGTATCTATCATAGGTAAATTTTTAGGTCCAAATTGAGTTTCACAATATTTGATAACTATATGTCATCCAAAATATAGTGTACATGCCATTTACAATTGTGAGCGGAGATGTTATTATATATTGATCACATTGGAATGAGGCCTCCAATTAATCACCAAAATAACCCCAATACAAGTTCAAGAAGTTGAGTGACTACTACTCAAAGGGCCATGTGGAAAGGATGAGAAGGGAGTGGATAATAACACAAAAACATTTTTTTTTGTTCTCACTTTCTAGAAGAATCTCTCTCTCTCTCTCTCTCAATGCAATCACCAACCCCAATTGTAGCACTCCTTTTCTACTAGTTCTAAGTCAACAAACAACCTTGTTCTTCTACATGCTACAAAGAAAGTCTGTGGTTTGAACAAATGAATTTAGTCAAGCTCAAGTAAAAGTTATTGTACCTTTAGAGAAAATAGAAATCTTACTTTTTCTAAAGTGTTTTTGCATTTCATTAGGAACAACATAATCAATGACCGATAACATGACCTAGCACCCATCAATGCACCATCCATTGGAAACCCATTATCACCCAATTACTATGGATCAACCGCAACTAAGTTACCAAGTGAAACCTTGGTAACCTACTTCATAAACCCTCATACTTTCCCCCTCACATTACCTTGTTCACTACATATATGTATGTGGGTAACATCCAAGAAGGTATGGAAAAGGAAATGCATGTTGTGAATTGGCAAACCATAATGCCATGTGATAATATTTAAATAGTCTCTCACTTTATATTGTTCAATTTTTCATGTTTATGGGTGGGTATGGGAGAATACTTAACATTATATGTTGGATGTGGTAAATGGTACTAGAGGCCCAAAGAGGAGGTGTGGGTGAAGTTGTTGTAACCCTACTCAAATGTAATTCATATGTATGATAGTGGGGTTAGGACGGTTGAGGTCAAAGTTATTGTCTTTCTTACCTTCCATTCTAAGTAATGGGCTTTTAGCATTCTCTCTAGATGGTTCTCTACAAGCTTACGATTATCATACAAATGAGACTACATAATTTATTATGCAACCATGAAAGTTAATGTCACATGAAAACCAAAACAACAATCAATGCCTTGAGACATTCATCAACATCCAACACAATGATGATGTATATATATGACATCTAGATGCAACATGGTTTAAGGTTTAGGGTTATCTACCATGCTTGAAAACTCTAAGCTGCAATGTTCACACATCACATGAACAATCTTAAAAACAAGATTTACACATGAAATTTGCTACTAAGAACAAAACCCAAACCACATCTTTAAATGTTAATTGTTATATTGTGCATCTTCCCACTCTTGAGAAGTTGCAAGAGGAGCATCCCAAATCATGAGTCATCAACATATGCATATATGTGTGTCATCAACCTAAACCCTCACGTGTCATGAAAACAACATTATAGCCTAATCAACTTAGTCGGATAAGTCCAACTTCTTGAACATCTAGTGGTATAACATTTCACATTTGACCCGAGATTTCTATTTTACTTCATTTTGCACCCTTCCAAGCAATGTCATAATTAGAAATCAAGTCTTATGGTACTTCAAAGGGGGGTCTAATGCATCTCACTCATGGCAAAAGATTTAATATACCTTAAATCAATTCAAAGGGCATGTAAGAAAATGATAATCAAAACCATTTGATCTAACATAGACTCCGTGTGAATAAGGTCACTTTATCTCCCTACATCTAGGTCTTGGGCTGAAAGAAAGTCTTGGTTATTATTGACTCTCAAATTGGTTCTAACTTCTAACTTGTCCTAGACATTACGTACATTGATGGGAATTTGTAAAATTATATTTAGGAAGCATTGAGAAGGCATGCAAATTGTAACTTAGAAACTAATTAAGTCATGAATGGTTGACCCCCAAGTTACACACACAAGCACAAGGCATCCACACAAATTCATGAATATTATTAGATTGCACTTTGGACAATACATACATGGTGCATTTTTGCCAACAAGATATACAATAATAATGTGAGGGAATTTGGACCTTTGAACCATATTTTCAATTTACTTGAGTTATTATGCACACACTACATATCCCATTTGATCTACATAGACAACAAATTTTGTTAAATAAATTAATAAATAAATAATAAATAAATAATAAATAGTAATTTAAAAAATCACTATGGGACCCAGAAAGACCAAGAGAGTAGTAGTAGTAGTACCTACTCCTAAAATGAAACCTACTTGAACAATTTACAACAATTCTGAACCAACTTGATGAGCTAGGGATGATGGGTTGGTACACACTATTATGCACAAAAGGAGTTGACATTGGAAGCCTCATTAAAGAGAGGTACATACCCACCCCATGTTGCATGATCCATGACTTTGGGAACTTGCCAGGAGGCATAAAAATTAGGAAGGAAAAAAAAAGGGGAGAATAAAAAGGAGGACAAAGAGACACTGGAGTATTTAATGGCACTTCCAAAGTCAAACAACAAGGGATCTTTGGGTGACCACTAAATACACTCCCCCCTCTACTCCTTTGTCCTTTCCTTCTGAAAAATCACTAGGTCTTTTGTTTTACTAGAGAAAATAAATAGTTTTGTATTAGTGGGCCACACCCAAAACTAACCCTAAATAAAGAAAGGAGGGTGGGTATATATATACAACAAGAGTTGGGTTTTTTTTTTTTTTTTTTAATTTTTAAAAAGCAAAAAAACAACCAACCTCACCAGAGTTGGTTTTTTTTAGAAAAAAAGCACAACAAAACGTCACCAGAGTTAGTTAGTTAAAAAAGCACAAACAAAACCTCACCAGAGTTAGTTAGTTAAAAAAGCACAAACAAAACCTCACCAGAGTTAGTTAGTTAGTTAAAAAGCACAAAAACAAAACCTCACCAGAGTTAGTTAGTTAAAAAAGCACAAAAACAAAACCTCAGCAGAGTTAGTTAGTTAAAACAAGCACAATCAATACCTCACCAGAGTGGGTTAAAATAAGCACAATCAATAAATACCTCACCAGAGTTTGTTGGTCAAAAAGCACATTTTAAAAAAAAAAAACAACAACAACAACCTCTCTCTCCAGAATTGGGTATGGTAGCCATTAAAGTCAACTCTTGTGCAATAAAATGGGCCAGAGAAAAGTTGATGTTGTCAGTCAGTGTGCAACAAGTCACCACCTTATCTTATAAAAATAGGTGTGAATACAACAAACCCTTTTTCTTTTCTTTTCTTTTTTTCTTTTTTTTCTTTTTTTTTCTTTTTTTTTTCGCCAATGGAATTATCTATTTCCAGCTAGCCTACTGAGTTAAGTAAAAATGTCAACCAAAAGTATGAATGAATGAATGAATGAATGAATGAATGAATTTGGGGGTCCCCATTCCCATTCCCATTCCCTTGTTGGGGGTGGGGGGTGCCTTTGCAAATAAATAGGGAATCAAGAGCTTATGACTTCACTTCAATATCTACTAATTATATAACATTTCAAAGAGTAGCTAGTGTCAAACTCCAAATGCCAAATGGGGGATGGAATGGCCTCCTTTTTCTTCTTATGCAGGAAAATAGGAAATGATATCCCCCCCCCCTTCCCCCTTTTCCCCCTTTCACCCTTTCCTTTGTGTGGAGGGGCCTACAAAACTCTGTTTTTGTCCACTACCTATTCATTCCATTATTTTAATTATCCTAGCATAACATATTTTCAGGCATAACCTTGGCTATTCCCTCACTTCTGGCGATTGAAAACATCCAAAATTGCTTTTTTGAATTTGTTTTCCCCCCCCTCCTTTTGGCAATATATCCTTTGTAAAACAAGGACAACTTGTCTCTATGAGTTTTGAATTTTCTTGGTTTTTTGAGGTTTTATATCTCCGGATTTTGGGAATTTTCTAAAAGATTGCCATAACTTTTTATCACTTTTCAATCGGTAGCCCACAATATAGACCGACACCTAGAATGTTTTACTTTCATGATTCATTTACAGTCAAATTTGGCTAAACCTTTTTTATGGATGATTTGCCACCTCCGCTAGATCACAAAATTGTTGTAAAAAAACCATTGCTTCCAAAATGGATCACCCATTTGTTCTTTATGTAGATAGGTGCAGTTTTGACCTTTGCTTTTTGTTGTACCTTGCAATTTGTTTCACATATGTACCTTCTCAAACTCCAACAATGTGTCAGGTGATGGAAGTGAAATTGATGAATATAATCTTCACTTTCATTCCTTCAATTTGTTACTTGCAAGGGATTTTGAAAGGGATTTTATTTTTTGTTGAATGTTAATGGTTGATCTCTTTCTTTGTAGATTGATCTCTCGCAAATGTTTTTTTTGTGTTTATTTAATATTTTCAATGTGCAGGGGGATTTGAAAAGGTAGAGCCTTTATGGTTATTTGGAAAAAAAAAAAAAGTGTGATATAAATGGTTATATTGCACCAACATAAGTGTTAATTGGGTGAAGAGCTTTGAAATTGCAAAGGATCTTTGTGGTTCCTACTTATGTGTGGACAAGAATAGATTCTATGTGTGTTTGGATTTATGTGTGTACAAGACTAGAGATTCTATGGATGTTGAGGTGTTCAAGTTTTAGGCTTCCAAAAAATAATTATGTTATGTAATATGATGAAATGTGTCAATTATAAGTAGATTTTAAAATTACAAATTTTAACTTTAAGCAATTTGAGAAGGATTTGGACCTTAGTCACAAGGGCCCTACCCATTGCAACACAAAGTGCATGTTGTTGTAGACAATGTTAATATTATATTATATAAAAACAAAACATGATTGTGCAATTGAAAATGCAATCAAAATTACATTTTTAAACTCACATCCAAGCCAAATGCTCATGCATTCATTTCACCCTTTGTCTTGTTTCCATCATTCCAATTTGTAATAACATGTTTGAAAGGAAAACTTCATTAGTGAAAAAGTTTTTCACAAAGATGCATATGGTGATATTCAAAGGCCTTGCTAATTGATTCCACAATTTAGACTTCATTAAAGATAGAATGGAAAATATTTTTTCATCTTCCATGTTACCAAGGATATGAAAAATGGCCAATTCAACAAGCCTCATGAACTTAAAAAGACAAACAACCAAAAATTTATTTGTGGCAAACTAATGTCACAATTTAATCATTTGATTTTCATGTCTATGTTCAACTATACCATTAGAAGCCAAAGTTCTCATGGTCACTTGAAAAGAAAGCTTCATAAATCAAATGTTTCCTTGGAAAGTGGTTTGAAAAATCATTTTCCATTACTACCAACTTTATTGGAAATACAATAATGTCATTTGATTCAGGCAAAATGGTCCACAAAGGTGGATTAACAATTTGGTCATGATTAATGTTGTGGGTAAATAATTTCAAGAATATTTATTAATTCATGATCTGAAAACTTTCAGTCTAACTCAAGGACCAACTAATCACACACAATAATGCATTAAGTTTTGACAATTTCAATAACTTGATCAAAATCTTCTAAAATAGTTATAAATGAATATTAGTTAAAGAATCAACATAATGGACCATGTGAAACTATCCAATGATGCAAAAAGTCAAATGTTCAATGCCATCATTTAAGCCAATAACCCAATCTTGGGTAACCTTACAAGATGTGTTTGCATTAAACATATGTGTGACCTCAAGAAAAAATTTAGGTTAATGAAATGTGTGGATCCCTAAATTTTGTACATATTAATTTGGTAGATTTTTTACAATTGCAATATAGTCACACACAAAAACATCCTTGGCTTATGCAAACTTCATCAAAGCATTGACAAATTCCAACATATGCAATACACATGACAAGCCTTCATTCAAAGTAATCATTCCAAATCTAACCCTTTGAAATGTGAAAATGCCATCAACTCCCAGACACATAACACTAGAGTTTTTTTTTCAATTTTGTGATGTAGTTCAAGTGTTGATCATCTATAAGATGATTAGCTAGATTTAGTTACAAACTAAGTATGAAAATAGAAAAAAAATAGGATCTTTCCATATTCTTGGTTATTTCTTGGAACTTATCATAAAAATTTGGCGATTTGAAAATCTTTTTTTTTGGAATCTAACAAATTAGGGCCTTTTTTCCATGGAAAATCCTTTGTATAGGTTGAATTTATGTTTTTCAACCAAAAAAAAACACTACATAACAGGTTTCACAATTTGCTCCTTAATTAAACTGCCACATGTAATGAGAGTAGATAAAATCACAATATTTATGTTAATGACAATCCTATTTTTAAGATGTTCAAGTGTGGGAAAAATTAGATTTTTTTTTCAAATTTCCACCACATAACAATGGATTGAAATCTAGCATTGGGTACCAACCATAATCATTTCATTTGTAAAAACAAAAACAAATTGGAAACTATAATATCCTTTTTTAGTGGCATTCAATATCACGATGCATCGAGATTATCTAATCTCCTAGCCAGCACAATCATTATAATGCTTGGATGGGTTGTTTGGCACTTTGGGAAATGCAAACAATGAATGCATCAATTCATATTCAATCTACATCTACCCTAGGAAAATAAATGGAAAATGAAAGGAAAATGGACAAGTTTTTTTCCCTCTTCACCACAACCCCTTTAATAGCCTACTATCAAATAAAATCTTGCCTCTTTGCATATAAAACTTTTCATTGAACACGTGTTCATTTGTTTTGAAATAATAGAAATCCCCTACTATTGCACATGTAGATGCAAAGTTGAGGCCTTCTTTTGGCCAACATATTTCCACAAAGAACCCAACTTTGGTACCAAAAACTTGTTTTCTCCTTTTAATAACACTACAAACCTTGAACTTAACTTGCATGACCTTCTTGTCAACACCCATAATAGATTTTTCCCAAGGAAGTTTTGTTGCCCATGAAATTTGAAAATGAAGATTTAGTTTAAATATTTTTTTCCTCTTTTTGTTATTGGCTAAGTTTGCTTTTACTTGGAGTGGATCAACAACCACAATAGTAAACTTCAGATTTTGGATAGAACTTGTAACATTGTAAAGGATTGACAAAGACATGGTTACAAAAAAAATTTGTGTTTTAATTTTTTTGGGATAACTAAAGCAAGGAGAGAGTGGCACGGCAACAAACACAATTTGACAATTGATTCCACAAGACAAACCTCAATGTTGCAAATTGAAACCAAGAAAAATAGACTTCTAACTTACATAGCAAACCTCAAGGTTCAACTACAAATTTAAAACTTCAAACAATCAACCTTAGGCTTCAAGCATCAAAGCCTTGTGCCTATAACTTTGGCAAGTCAACCTTCAACACTTGATTGATGACATGAATTGAAATCTAAATAGCGAATTGTACATACATTGGACCACTGCAAGAAAAAAATCTTTTGATGGTTACAACTTGCATAATAAAAGAAAACCCTTATCTGGGTTTAGACCTTCATCTCAAGCTTTAAGGAATGTAGGCAATGCATGCAATAGATCTAGACTTTATAGTTCTATTGTTTGGATTCTCAAGTAGCTTTTAGGAAAAGCTTGAATTCATAACCATGTTTAGGTAATGGCACATATTGCATTGTTTAGTTAGAAAAGCTTGACTTGAGGTGTGGATATCTCGCTTGCCCTAAAAAATTCAATTTAGTATTGCGTTATTGAACCTAACCACATGGCATTGTATATGCACCTCACTTTGCCTTTTTTCTTCAAACATAATTAACTAAAATTTGAAGTATTTTTCCACCTTTTTTTTCACATTCAATGTGTAGATTTCTTGCCTAGTAAAAGATTTAGTGTCAAAGTTATGTTTGTTATTTTCCCTCCTCTAGGCTCTCACCTTTCTCTTTCTAAATTTTGTTATTGCTAACTTTTCCATGTAGTTGTTTCAATTGGATTATTGTAAAAAATATTTGTCCCTTTAATCATTTTGAGGCTTTCAATTGCATTAAGGAAATCCAAGTTTGATTTTCCATACATCAATGTAACTAGTGTGGCATGTGTTATTGAACACATATTGAAATGTATTATTAGCCAAAATTCAATAACTCCTTCACACCATAAGTTTGAAAATTACAAGATTGTCTTGGTAGAAACACTCTAGGGTGGATTAAAAACAACACATGGAAAATCTATAATGATAATGTTGTAAAAGGTACATTTTTTAATGTTTTATTTTGGGGGGGAAAATAATTTAAAAAAAAAAAAAATTACAAGAAGACCTCAGAACATTCTAAAAAAAAAGGTATTTGAAAAAAAAAAAAAAAAGAATTCCACAAAAATCATGTTAAAAAAAATTCATAATAAAATTGTTTTAAAAAAGTTCTTATATTTCTATGTCAGTTTGAAATGATTTTGGAACCCTTGTTTTGAATTGCTTATTATATTTATGAGTTTTGAGAATTAATAAATGAGTCAAGCATTACAAAATTTGAAAATTGTGAGTTCATATATGTATGTTTGTGTATTGTTACATTTTAGGCCAATTTTTTAAAAAGTCCCCCATTTGAAATGTCTATATTGTTTTGTTTTGATTTTTCCTTTTCAAAATTAAATCTAGTTGGAATCATTACATTGAGTCCCTTTAAAATAATCATTATATCAAATGTATGCACCATGCACTTTAACATGTAGAGTAGGAAAAAAACACCACTCCATTATAAAATTTTATGGGCATTATAGTTTGCAATTACCTTAGTGCACCACTACTCATCATCAAGGGCTTTGAAGTGGTACCAAGAATGCAATTGAGATCCTTTGTTTTGGAGATTTCAATGAAAACAAAACAAACAAACCACCTTCTCTGAAACTAGGATGGTGTATGATAGATGATGCACCTCTTTCACTTCAAGGAATGGTGCTAGTAATTATTTTCCAATATGATTTGCCTAGAAGGTTGACCACATTAATATGTGTTTCTTAACTCCTCGCCACTAGGTCTAAGTTGTGAATGTTCAATAGTGCATCACTCATAGATTGTTCATTAGTGGGAAGCCATCAGCCCCACTTGATGGACATTTTCAACCTCTACAATAATAGCAAGGGTTTTTTAATGTGGTGTCCACTTTTTATTTGCTTGTATCAATTTGTTCATACTATTGTTATATGATGTATTATTACATTCTCATCACTTATAGTTAAACTTATTAATATGGGAAGACATGATATCTTATTAAAAAAATACCTTAATTTCATTATTTTTTTGCAATTATCTTTTAAGTTGAATGTAGGATTTGGGAAAACAACAGCATAATATCATAGTCAAAATAACAAAACCACAATGCCACAAATATCTTTGTGAATGCAACATAGATAAGTATAAGATATAATTTTAAGTCCATTGAGTTTTAAGGTGGTAGTAAATATTTTGTTTGGATATATGGTTCCTAAGGTGGAATCTATTATTTAAATATAGAGGAAAGTAGTATGCAACAAAGGAAAAATAGGGGAAAAAGAGGAAGAAGGTTAAGGTTGGATCAAGCTCCTTTCACTCACAAAAAGCATAACTACATATGCTACAAAACCACCTTATAGCACACCTTTATGGAAATACATATGAAAAATATGTTTTAGATTCTACACATCGAAAATTTGGAATTCGTGGGGTGTTTGGTTAAAAAATCATATTATAATTGATGATGTTAATTCACCTTCTTGCTTAAATATTTTTAAATAAATGGTTAATTCACCTTCTTGCTTAAATATTTTTAAATAAATGCCCTCATACTTGCTCAACATTGGGTTCTTATGTTATTAACTTGTTCTCACAAAATATTGAAACACATTTGTCTTGTGTGATCATGACCTCCCCAAAAAAAAAGCTACTTATTATTTTGGGTGATAAAAGGTATGTAATCAATGGGGAACATCACCCATAAAACAATCATGCTGATGTCCCAAACTCAAAATCCTTTCCTTGGTCCTCCTCACCTTTCAACTCGAGTGACAATGTCAAAAGATGGGGGAGGGAAGGGGGGCCCATAATCCCATGAATCATTCAATTAGACTCCCCCTTTCCTACACTACCTATCCTTGACAACCATATCACCAATGTCATGTTTCTTTCCTTATAGGCTGACCTTTGTAAAGGCTCTTTTTTCATGCCACTCATCCAAAGGGGCATTTCAATCATCTTGTTCCAAATGAAGAGCCTTTTGATTGCACCCATTTGCAGTACAAATTCCATCATCCAACACAACTAGTTGACATCAATTGATTAAATTTCTTTCTCTCTTTGTTGTTCTTTTGGCAAACACCCAAATGTGAAAAACACAACATGACCAAAGCAAACATGGCAAACTCTCTTGCAATTAATTTTAGACAACCTTAACTCAATCATTTGTAACAATTTATTTTATTTTACTCATACTTGAATCAAGTTCTAATTGTGCAGTTCTGAAAAAGTGCTTAGTTATAATAAAAGTCTGTGGTTCCACCTTAAGAATGGTATAGTGTTACATGATAATGTCATGGGTTAGGGTTTAATTTTGTGAAAACATCGGGGTTCAAGTATTTTTTGCATGGATACATACATCCCTCGGCGCACTTGCACTTGTGCAATCCCATTTGGATTTTGTTTACACTTTGGTGAATGTTTATTATGTATGTCTCAGCACAAATTTTCCAGTTGTTTTTCTTTGGTTTTGTTCATCATCTGCAGTCTGCAACAAGGAGTTTACTTTGATGCTCAATGTGACGTCCAAAAGAACTCCACATTTGAGAATGGAAACCAGCTGCACTTACAGCAATGTTGCAAAGGGTATTTCATTCTATGTTAATAACTGCCGGTTCTGGTTTTCTTTATATGAATGCTTCAGAATCAGAGTTGCATCAGTTCTGGTTACCTCAAAGAACCTCAAAGACCCAGAGGTTTTCACAACCCAACTGGTAAAGAACCAGCGGTTATAATTGAGGCAGTTATTTGACAGGTTTCAAATTTTGTTGAGACTCGGGTTTATATATCAGAGTACATTCATTTGTTTTTTGAGGACCATGGGTATTGACCCTAAGGAACCATCCTGATAACCAGCTAACACTGGTTTTTTATTTGGACCCCTGAATATGATCCGCTGTTTGGGGGGCATTGTGTTTTTTAAAACACTCATGTACTCATTTTTCATTATTTTCCCAGGGCACCCACCGAGTAAATTACAGAACAAAAAATTCATAGTGCTATGGTCTATAAGCTCAGTAAAGCCCACAACCTCAAGCTTTACCCTTCACTTATTTGTTGTTGTCACCAGAAGCTATGCAGCATTTGCACAAGGAAAAGCTCCATGTCAAGCTCCGTGTCTGCCAACAGATGTAAGGATTGGAGTTGGCTTTCCACCTACCTGAAGGTACACATAAGCTCCTTCCCAAGAACCCAGAAACATCTGACAGCAACCAAGTCAGAAGGCTCGATGTGTGTTTCTGGTTCACCAATTGCCACCTGATGCTTCATCCATGTTGCGGCTAGAAATGGATGCACATAGTGAGAGAGGATTGAACCAGTGTTGGCAGGTTGTCGAGAGAATGGTTGGTTATCAACTAGGGTCCAAGGGTTTGGACGTGTATGTCAGGTTTTGATATTGGAGATACCTTGCTAGCCAATAGAGTTATGTGTAAAGCCACGCAATTAGGGGGCGAGAATGACGAGTTTCAGCATAATAGGGCATCAAATGCGTAACTGGGAATGAACATTTTACAAAACGAAATAAATGGGGATCCAAACTAGTTTTTCCACCAATTTAGGTAGTAAACTGAGTTTCATCATGTCTTTCCTTTTTCCTGAGCGCCTGCACTACTGCTAGATATATTTTCACTGCTCCTACCTGTACAACTACTATAATTACCCTCAAGCCTTGTGCATCAAATGCTGAGTTTCATACTGAGATTTAATAAAATTTCCTTGCTTTGTGGATACCACTGAAAGAGGGGATAGGGGGTGAAAGAGAGAGTGAAGACAGGGCGACTTTCTGAATAACTCTAATACCCAACTGTTCTTAGTGTTCATGTAACCGCAGTCCCCCCAACAAAAATCAAAGTTCAACAAATTCTAATATTGTAAATTGCTCCCCAAAAGGAACCCAATGCTTATGTCCTAGGTCTAAGTGGTAATTGTTGGAAACCCTAGAACTCAAACAACCACCTATAGAACCGACCACTGGTTCTTTCATGAAAGCTGTCAATTCTTCGAGTTTTTTTGAAATAATGGTAACTAGTGATTCTTTCATTTTGATTCTTTTGAAAAATATGAATCTAGTGATGATCAAATTCTGAAATACTAAAAAAAGAGCTGAGATAAACGATTCTTTATAAATTGAAATAAACCACACAACAATTGATTTGAGCTTTGAACCCAAAACCATTATCACTTGAACCATTTTAGTCTACTGTGACAAAGGAAGCTATGGTGGCTCAATTTTGTACAACCCACCCAAGGAGGCCGATTAACATAGATAAGCCAGTACCTGTATAGGATTGTGAGGCCATTATCACAGAATCACATGCTTATTTATTAAACATCAAGAACCATAGTTGGATGGAATTAGTGTTAGGGCTTATGTGGCACCAATAGTGTAGGTCTCATGGAAAAGGAGGAGGGAAACTAGCAAAAATTGGACTCTTTTGTGCACACTGTGCATGTAACAATGAAAAAACCTAAGGACACAAGCATGTTTGAAAAGTTCTCAAGCAGCCCAGAAGCTAACTACTGGACAGTTCAAAGGAATTGTGAGAAGTAGCTCCAGTCTCTGAAGCTTGCCCCTTGTGGAGAGGCAGTTGGGTCTCTGGAGTTGCTTTGCTTCCATTATCTTCCAGAGTCAAAACTCAGTGGAACATTACAAAACAGAGGTGCAGCAGAAGTCTAATGAAATGTCCATGTTGACCTCACTATCATTTGATTGAGCCTTGAAATTATGCAATCATTTCTCTCAAGGTACCACTTTCTCTTCCAAACAACTTCCTGATGCCATAATTTCATTTCTGTGTTGCCTGATTCTACTTATAAGATGTTTTAGCATGAACCATTTTGCAAACCACCTCCTCACCATGCTCTAGAGCCTAAACCCTGAACCCTAAACCTCATTACAATGGAAGCAAAGCAAATACCTAACACTGTCCTAAATCAGAGGAACCTGTAGTATTCAGCTCATTGCAATCTCTCAAACATACATCTACTACGATCTCTGCATTTGTACTGTTTGGGATTTTCATTCAGAGTTAGTACTTCATATCCTTGTTGCTGAATTAGAAACTCAAGCACCACACACACAATCCTTGAATCACCTACAAGGGAGTTGATTATCCTTCAACACCCAAAGTTCCACAATCAATAAACTTTGCAAATACACACACAAAACATTGACTCAACAACATTTTGCTTGATGCACAATTATGAATTCACACTCAAAGCAATGCAAGTTTTTCTGATTTTCATGCCATCACACCAAATAGTCATCAACACAAACTTTGATGACTTTTTTCTGAGAACTGTCTCTGATACACTGAAAAACAAACTGAATTGGTCATTTAGAGATTAGGGGTTAGCTACTTCTTCTGTCAAATTGCTCTCGCAAGACCACATATATTGCTACAGGAACTGCACAAGCTTCATCATCAGGAAGCTCCAATTTACTAGCCAAGTGAAACAGGACAAAAGGGATGAGTCGACTGTTTCTTGTAACAGTGATGTCCAATATCATATCAAAGAAGTATCAATAACAAGACAATGTCAACCAGGACTTGATTATCACTCTAATATTTCCATGAGCAAAACACATTTGCAAAATGCACATCATGAAATTATAATCTCTCATTCAGTGAACCTCAAAATGAACAAAGTTTAGAACTAAAAGGACCTAATGACATATAGTAAGTACTAGACAGCAGCACCCATGATCACATGAGTATCACAATCTGCATAATCACATGATTCACTACAAGAGAATATGGTGTTTCTTCCCACAAAAAGCTGTGGCTCATGACACATTTGTGAGGTAAACTTCATGGTTTCATCACATATTGTACATTGTAATTTGAATGAAACCACAAAGTTTACCTCACACATGTGTGATGAGTTCCAACTTTTGTGTGAGGAAAACCACATGATCGTGTAGTGATTGATATCCCATTCAATCTCTCATTGGTCCAATTTGGAGGTCCCTAGTTGGACACTTTGGCCAATGTAACAATTGTGATTTCAAATAGCTTGCGTGCACATAGTTTTCAAGACTTAGGTTTTTGTGCCCAAATTGTGTCATTCTTACAAGACTTTGCTTGGAGCAATGAAATCCCTTGCACGTAGTAAGCTCCTTGTTAAGTTGTAAGATAACTTCAATCCTTATTGGAGGCATGGAAAATATATTTGAAGATTAATATATCTTTAGAAAATTCAAGGCTAAAAGTTTGGTTCTTGTTTAGTTTTTTTTTGGAAAGGTCATGACAATTAATTGTCCTTGATTGGGTGTAGGATTCTGCAAATGGTAATACAAGCGGGTAATCAATTGTTGAAAAGAATTGAGCACAATATTTGCAACCAACTAAAATCCATATCAAGGCCAAAAGAAACTCCTTAAGTCTTATAAATCCATTGAACTTCAAATTCAACATTTGAAGTTCAGAATTTTAGTTTATTGAACTTTTTGGGAAAATCTATGTATTCATAATAATTCAAATAGCAAACTTGAAACTTCACTTTCCAAAATAGGCAACAATGAAAGTGGATAGAAAATCTAGAAACTTTAATTATTCCAACTTTGAAGCTTGAAAATTTAGTCATGTTAAATTTATTTCTCTAACTTTGATTCTTTTCCTCTTCGCATTAACCCACCCATTAGCTTCTAGTGTGACAAATAGAATATTCAACATGCAAGAAAACAACAAAGGCACTCATGAACTCAATTACAAAAAACACATTGACAAATCTTTGATTGTATACAGTAACCATCGTGTGCAAATCAATCATGAACCACGATTGGCCTTGTTTTCACACCCAATGAACCCTTGAAAATTTTTGTTAGTCCTCAACACATGGAGCATTTTCCTTAATTTAAATTGAAACCAAACACACAATCTTAATAATAAAGTGAAGGTTGAACATATAAAAATTGCCATCAAGACACATGGTTACAAGACAGACATTAACAACATGTCTATCAAAAAAAGCCTTAAAAACAATATTTCCAATTTGGTTTTGATAGCTTGGAAAAAAGTCAATGGGACCATGGTGACTTGTCACCATGGAGTCAAATTAATAATTTCTCACACAACTTATCAACCCAAGCCCTCATGTCTAATCTCCACATCCATTTGTCATTCTTCACAAAGTGGTCAATTCAATTGCAACTTTTGGGATCCATTTGGTAGAGATGGTTTGTGAACTTACAAAATTTTGTTGAAAGGAATTTTTATTTTTTAAAAATCACATGTAAAGAGAGAATTAGAAAAAAGTAAACTTAGGAGGGTAAGAAAAGGAACCTAAATCCTAATTTCTTTTATTAATTAAATATTTTACAAAAATAAGTGTGGTGGCCCAATGCATCTACAAGGAGGGGAAGTCAAGTGGATCCCAAACATGTCTATTAATGTTTAACTTATCATGGAAGTTGTTCACATTTTTGTCTAGCAATAGAAACTCAATACACTAAAACAAAATTATGATTATTGGAAAAATGGGTCTTTTGGGTTTTTTAATCCCAAACTTTGTTGGCAAAATCGATTTAAAAAGCAACAAATTACTTATGTAACAATCTAAAGATTTCCACTAGAACAAAATTGTTCCTTAAACAACACAAAAGTCCTTTCCTTGGCATGTGAGGAAGAAGGGTGAAAGGTGTTGGCAACAAAAGTCACTTAGTGTGCTAATTGTCATAGGTTGATGATGGTGAATGGGAGGTACTAATTAATAACAAATTACATTTGAGAATGTAAGGATTTTGAGGAACAATGTGAATGTGGTTAGAATAGGATAACCACTTGACAAAGTGACATAATGTGAACACAAAAAAATTTAAGGTTTAAATAACATAAAAGCTTCATATAATATAATAAGTGGAGTTTATTTTTCCTCTTAAATTGATCAATTAAAGTGGTAGATGCAACAACCTACTTGTCATTTACACAAAGGATGACTATTGGTGCTAAGGGGAAACAAATAATGGCTACAAATAATAGTAAACTCTTGGTATGGTTTAAGAAGACAACCTCTCAAGGGACACTATATGTTTGTGTATGTTATTGCATCAAGAAAAATAAAATTACATTCCCATATTTCAGTTCTACACCACATTTATGATGTCATTCCTTGCTTGGATGCCAAATGAAGGAGATTAGATTTTACACAATGAATAATGATGGCATTTACAAAATACTTATGTATTTCCATAAAGCATAATCATGGGATCATTATGGGTTTCATTAAGTTGTTACTATGAGCACAACAAAATAAGTGGATATTCATAGGGACAATATATTGGTTCCAAATGCATTGAAACAATTCGATTACAAGCTTGGGCTCCATATTGCTACACATTATTAGTGATGATTGATTGATGAAAGAAATTGAATTGATTTTGTGAAAATTAAGTTCCATTCCTATGAAAATATTGAATGATGTTGCATGTAACTTGAATTCAAATTTTTATATTTAATTAAAATTCAACTAAATTGAAAAGAAATGGGGTGCAAATTGGTGCAAAAGGTATTGAAAATCAATTTGTGACCATTAGTAGAAAATTTGTCTTTTGCTACTTGTCTTATGCAATTGCACGTGTCACGTGTAACTAAAAAAGTCACATGTTGCAACATTTTTTAGTTTAATGTGACATGTGTAATATAACAAGTTACAAAAGACCATTTTTCTTCCAGTGGACTATGGTGTTGAAAAAAGAACCCTCAAAAAACATAGATTTAAAAAAAAAAAACCTTTCCATTCCTCTATACTTGGGAATTGGTTAAACATACTCTAATTTGGAACTGTCCAAAGAACAACTTATAAAATCTAAAGTTGTTTTACTTAAACCAATTCCAATGAATCATCATTGGAGTTAAATTTCATCAAAAGCAATTTATGAACGAATGTTAAGTGGGCTTACAAAATTGTCAAAAAATTGTTAGACAAATAGGAACATGTTTTGAAATGTTTAAACAACATTATTTGACAAAGTGACTTCTTAATATTTTTGATAGATATTTTGAATTTTCATTCCCTTCATATTTGGGTTTTAAATTGTCAATTTCAACCTTTTAATCGTTGTGTGACATCACAAACCTAACATTCCATGACTTAGTGATGGAAATTGTGCAAAATTCATTTGTTCATAATTTGTATGTTTCATGCATTGATATTGTGCATTGAAAATACATTTGACACATAGTTTTATAGGAAGAGGCGAAATTCAACACATTTATTTGTGTGTCAAACATGTTTTCAACGCATGATATTCATATGTAAAAAGTATATTCTTATGAATGAATAAACTTCACACGATTTTCATTATTAATTCATCACATGTTAAATTTGTAATGGGTGATCATTAAAAAAAGTTTAATGTTTAATTATTATAATTAATTGGTCCATCAATCCTTACAAATGTAAGTCCAAAATTCATTGTTTCATGTTTATGCAAATTGTGACATGATGCAACCTTTTTTAATTTATGCAAAAAGAAGAAGAAAATCATAAAAATGAAAGTTACAAAAAACTCACCAAATAAATTGGTCCACCCATTCTTATATTTGAAATACACTTACTAAGTTACTATATAAATAAATATGTATTATCAATCATTTTGATTGGCTTAAAGAAACCATTTTCTTTGAACAAATTCAAAAAGGTGGTCGATTATGTTGTTTTAAATGTCCCTTCAAGAATGATCAAGAAATGCATGCCACATCAACAAAAAATGATTACCAACTTATTTGAGATTTTTCAATGAGCTTTAATATAAAACATTGTTGTGTATTTTCTATTTAGTCTAACCATTGATATGAAGTGTCCTTGAGAACTAGCAATTGAATAAAATAGGCAAAATATTTGGTTTTTTTTATTTTAATGGATGATACTAAATAGAAGAGCTTTCTAATGAATGTGGAATTAGTCATTCAAATCATATCACAACAAAAAAAGATGTTATGATTTGGTTTAGGTTTTTTTTTAAGGACATTTCAAGCTCCTTTCCCAACATGCAAGATAGTTTGCATGTTACTATAGTTGATTAACATGTGTCAATATATATTAAAAATTTGATTAGGATTTGTATAATAATGCACTTGGGATTAAATTCAACTAATTAGATATATATATATATCCAAAAAGATTGTTTAGCATAATTGAAATTTTTTATGCATGGACAATGCACATTTGCAAAACTACACTTAAAAATGATCACACATTATGATTTGAGATTCAATTCAACAATGAAATGTATCTAATAGTTTGAGGCTTTTTATCACAATAAAAAATCAACATTGCTAAATGCTACCGATGATAATCAATAATTTTCTTTGAATTATGGATATAGGAAACAAAATTGTTAATATTACTTTCAAATGGCTTATTATTGATTTTTTACGTTATAGAATTTTTGATGGATAAAATTTGCAATTTTGTTTCAAAAGTATGGTTTATTTTAATCAAAATAAAATATTTGATTAAAATCAAAATAGTTGAAACCATATATTAATATTATTACGCTTTGGAATGATTTTGCCAAACAATCAACATAGACATCAAGTTATGGAAAATAACTCCAACAAGGCATTGAGACAATCCTAAATGATTTTTTTCTTTAGTTCTTCAAAAGAAAAAAATGAATTGGTGACATATATGTTCCACTAAAATAAATTGAACTACAAAAAAATGAGAGTGATGTAGTATAAAGTTTCAACATAAGAAGAATCAGGGGTTCAATTATTATGCTAACTTAAGTTCATAGTTTAAAATGTATTTGGGTTTTGCTGGGGAGTTGTTACAATTGCTTACTTTCCATTCAAATAAACTAGGACAAATATCATTCATAAATCACATCCTACATGTTCACATTATTCAAGTATTATCTATATTGAAAAAATTGTATTCAATTAATTTAACTTATGAAAATAATTGTCCACAAACATATATGAGTTTGACAATACAACAAAATGTTGAATTCAATTTGGACATTTATTGATATGACCAAATGACTCTTGACAACAAAATTTTAAACTAGATTGAAACAAATGATGATATTTTATGCAATGCTTTACTTAACATGTAAATCCCGTAACTACTATTACATGAAAATTTTGCAAAGTAAAACAAACTACAATATTTATTTAAACCAAAATTTGCCCCATCATATATGTTTACTATTGATAAATTTAATTACAAGATCCAAATGGGCAATGATGAAGCTTTCAATTCATACATAGGATGGATGAAAAAAATATCCATTCATGAAACAATTTACATGTTTTGGACTACAATTAATTAGCAAAAAGTAATAAATGGGTTGGATCCATCCATGTTTGAAAGATATTATTTCAAATGCCACCACCAAAACCAAACCTTGATAGTCAGACCTCATACCAATGAAATCAATTTAACAAAACTACCAAAAAATTCTCATGTGTTTGAACTTGAAAATTTTAAAACACCACATCCCCTTTAAGGAAGGTTTTAGAACTATGAAACCTTGACATAGGCCCAAAAGGAGCTTGTAAACCTTAAATCACTTCAACAACCAAGAATTTTTTAAAAAAAATGATTGATTGCCATTAGAGGTAAATGTTTCCTTAGGATATATCAATAAACAATTATCAATCATGTGAATAATTACTCATTAAAACAACACCCAAATTTGGCACTAAAGATTATAATTGCTTGCATGATGTTATTTACTTGTGTATCCATAAAAAACATTAGGTGGTGATCATAGGTGGTGATCAAAGGTCATCATGTCAAAAGTAGTGTAGTGAAATGCCTTACACTTATGGATCATGGTTTCAAAATAAATCAATAAACATGTAAGGTACCCACTTTCACATCCCATTTGAACTCAAGGTGTTCAATTTTGTTTAACATTTGCTTGCATTCAAAATGTTGTCACATTTGTCTAAAGGACTTCAATTCCACACATGACATTGAACAAAAGAAAATTAAGAAATAAAAGAATACAAATACATTGAATTGTCAAATTGAATTCAAATACATTGATTGGAATGTGAATTGAAATTAAAAGAAATGAGATGCAAATTGGTGGAGAAGGTATTGAAAATCTGCTTGTGATCTAGTGTTGGAAAAAAATACTTTAAAAAGACACAAATTTGAGAAAACACCTTTCCATGCCCCTTTACTTGGGATTTCCAAGCTGGAATTTGGCAAGAAATAATACTATGGGATCCTATAGTTGTTCTACCTAAACCAACTTTAATGAATCATGGTCACTAAAATTCTAAAATTGAGGAAAGCAAGGGTGGATTCGCAATATTGTACATAAAATTGTTCAAGGGATTTGCAACATGGGTGCGATTGGCTTTGGTATTAACTATGATCCATCTTCCAACGAAAAAGTTGTTGAACAAAAAGGAATGCTCAGCTTTTGGTAAGGAGGTTGCAAATCATTTACAAAAGTTATTGAAAAGGGAAAGAACTCGTACCGATGTGACTTCAAACAATATTCAAAAGGAATGATCAAATCTAGATGCTTTGGCATCTAGATCTTAAAGCTTTCAACCACTAAAGAATAATTTGGGACAATTGCATCATAGTTAAAACCAAGTCAATGCATAGTGATGATAGGAACACGATAGTTTGATGAAAAAACCTAAACCCATTGAATTATCTAAAGTAACCTTAGCCAATAAGGCACACGAAACTTTGGAGAAAAAGGAATCAGAAGATGAAATGTGCTACATTAAGACCTGCAGAATAATTCCTAGAGTATTAGGAGGGATGTTCTTAACTGTAGTTTCCTGTTGCCAAAGGGGAGGGGATGATTTTATTCTTGAAGTGGGTTCTTCCATTCCAGGGCGGGATCTTCCATTTTCTGTAGATCTTGATTGTAGAAAAAAGATTAAGAAATTTCTGCAGCATCTGTACATGGGGTAACACCATTGGATGATGAGATTTCCAGAATTGGGCCAGTGCTTGGCTATCACCTTGTGCAGGCTCTCTTTCTGCTAATACCCTCATCCTTGGGTATTTACCCTACACAAAAAAAATGCCGTGGGAGGAAAACATCAAAGCAAATATGACTTAGGACATTGGAGGAAGCATAAAATTGGGAATTTCAATACCCAAATTTTGGCATGTCTTGACCAAGGTAGCAAATTTGCAGTTTGAAATCCTATGATATGATATGCACTCATGGGGAAGGAGTTGTACCATCACCCACAAGAATGATAAAATTAGCATTAGATATGGCCGCAGATATGTACCAAAATATAACACATTGATCTAAAAGCTCAGCTTCTCACCCAATGGATTTTGATGTTGGGAGCCAGGAAATCCAGCTCAGTGCTGTTGGTAATGAAACAGGCCGATTGTTATGCGCTTCAGATTTGGATCTCCCCTCTTAAGCCTGAAAGACTGGCCACCTGCTGACATCCTTATCTCTAGATAAATGTGAAGCTGACCTAGAAATGTTTCATGACCCGCAAAACTCCAGACATCAATGAGAACCAAAGAGGTGGTTGTGGTAGCAGCTGCTGTTGCTACTGACTTTGATTCTTACTGAGTCTAGTTCCATTCAGGAAATGGCAGGAAAAAACAGCAACAACAACCTACAATTTTGCACAATCCCAAAATTAATTGCAACTCACTGTGCATCCTTTTCGGATCCCTGCAAATATGAGACCTCAGATGATGTATCCCCACCATGAACTGATCCTCCATCTCGTCCAGGATGGCCAAGCGGAGATGACCCTGCAACTCCTCCTTCTGCACTGCTCATTGTCTGGTTTCCGTTCCTAGATCCAGATGGGTTGTTTCCATATTCAGATGAGCCCCCCATGGACTGAGGACCGTTACCGGCCCCCATAGAACCATCGCCAGACATCAAGTGCATTCCTGCACCTGCACTTGACACCATTCCTTGTTGGTTATGATATGAATGCTGTGAGAGGTGTGGTGAGACCTGTTGGCTTTGTTGCAAATATTGTGGAATTGGGGTCCTTTGGTTCATCATGAGTTGTTGTTGCTGCTGCTGCTGCTGCTGCTGCTGCAGGTATTGCTGTGCTGGTTGCATTGATGGTACCGGTGCAGCCTGCATGGCTCACTTCCAGCTGCAGTTAGTCAAGCTTAGACAACGTGGAAAGAAACCAAGCTGTGTCCATAACACAATCTTCCCAAAAGTTGTATAGAAACACCCAAGTGCTAACAACATTTCTGGAAGAGTGAATATATATGCACCCTTCTTTGCACTCCAACTTTATATAGAGGATTTGAAGGATTTGAATTTGTATATACTATATGGAAGTATGCAAAGGATTTGAAATGCAAAAGATTGTCCTGAAAAAGTGCATTCAAATGTACCCGAGGTGAACTCTGGACTGCTTGTGGTTGTGCATCAGCTATGGCTGCCAGGTACATGAGATTCTGCTGCAGTTTTGCTTGATACCTGGATTCATGCATGCCCATCCCCCAAACCCATACAATGCTATAACAACCCAATGCCATTCATTACTCTTTCCATTTGCAAACAAATGCAAATCTTGAGAGGTCTGACCAGTCAGCATCAAAAGAAGAGAGAAATACACTGATCATACTTGCAAAAGAGGCCACATCCACATAAACTTACGTTGCACATTCAGTGAGCTGTCCAAGGTTTTGGTTGTCAAGGATGGCAAGGATGAGCTGCTTGTTTTCGTCCAAATACTGCACCATCCCAACTCCCCGGCCCCTCTTCCACATCAATCAGAATGACAACAGTGGAATTTGGAACAAGAGTAGATAGATAGATAGATAGATAGATACACCACCACAAGCAGACAGACACAGTAAGTCCTTTGGTGTATCCAGGGTTTAGGGTTTAGAGCAAAAGCCTAAATCTGAGACTTGAGATTGCCTCACTTTTTCTACACAAGCATAAACTGCATTGCTTCTCTAGTTGTGAAATCGGTAGCATCACTATTAAATAGTACAAACAACAAACTTCAACCAGATTTGCAAGGTTTGGAAAAAAAAAGAAGTCCCAGAGCTTCCTCGCAGTAGAATGTTATCACAAAAGTAGTGCAGAGATCTGGAGGAGGAGGATTTATGACCAAAATCCAAAGCTGAATTTTCCAATGTCACAAGAGTTTCTCAGCTTAAAGGTTGACACACTACTGTCAGACACAGAGATTAGAGCTCTCTGGAGAGAACCGAGCTTTCTGGTTGGGGTACACGGCTGCTCTACATGGCAGCCTGAATCAAATCACAAGAGAGCCTGCCACATACACGAAATGGCAGAAAGAATTCCACACACACACACGCACGCACGCACACAAAAGAAAGGCCAAATTCTGTCTGCAGTTTCGAAACCTGCGTTAGATAGTATTATATCTGGAATAATTAGAACTGGAGAGAGTGTGCACCCATGTTCTCCCTTCTCCTGCGTCCTTGGGTCCGTACTAGTTAAAGAGCTTAAGAAGAAGAGTAACGACCTTCTGTATGAGCTCGGTAGTAATGGTGGTGCCTGCTGCATAAGCTGCCATTTGCTGCTGCTGCTGCATCATCTCTCTCTCGCCCTCTCTGTGTCCCTATCGTTGAGCTAGATTTTTCACAGCTTTTGGGGCTCTAGTCTCGAGATCTTCTTCTTCTTCTGTGCAGTTCCCTAACTCACATAACCCCCACAGAAAGCAAACCCAAGGATGGAAATGTCAGAAGAAGCAGCAGCTGGATACTGAGTGCGCGTGGCCCGATGTGGAAAAAGACGATGGCGGCCACGAGAGAGAGAGAGAGAGTGTCGGGGGCAGAAGGGGGCGGGGGGGGGGGGTTTCCGTGTTCTTTTACCTCGCGGAATCTCGCCAAAAAGCGAAATTCAAAATTCAAAAAATAAAGTGATTTGGTAGGTTTTCAATCCCTAGGTCTAAGGGAATTTTTTTTTTAAAATCGCCAGATTTCTATACTTGGATTTGGTTGTATAGCCAAAATGTAGAAGGATGATTCAAGATTTTTTTTTTAAACTTGAAATTTAGGTTATACACAGATTTGGCTAAATATTCCTAGTGAAGATCGCCACTTTTTAAAACATCTTTCTATGGATGATAGCCACTTTTGGCTATAAACAAAAATTCCTGAAAATACACTGGGCAGTGGGAAAAGGGCAGTTGGGGGGGGG
>Ga0116227_10004694_pt1 | contig 29513 bp, 30 predicted proteins | sample S1TSphgellanicum_FD_89693 | JGI IMG/M metagenome (GOLD analysis project Ga0116227, IMG submission 89693) | Host-associated microbial communities from peat moss isolated from Minnesota, USA - S1T2_Fb - Sphagnum magellanicum MG | ecosystem: Host-associated > Plants > Peat moss > Unclassified... | reverse complement strand
TACAGCCAGGGTTAAATACATATACAGGAGGCACAGCTAATTTACCATCAGTAAATATAACAAGTGCCACTTTAAATAATTTATCCACATCAGGAACAAGTACAGCAACTCAATTTTATGCAAATACAATCAATACTTCAAGTTTATTTATTGATAATACAACAATATTTCATTCAGTTGATAATAAACATATTGTATTAATGAATTCTGCAAATACTATAGGTAGATTAAATTTTTATGTTGATAAAATAAGTGAAGATATATATTTTAATTCAATTAATTCACCAGTAAAATTTAGAATAAATGCAAATGATGCATTTCTATTGAGTCAAAATTATAATACTTTTTATGCTCCTGAAAATTATTTTGGTGGTACAACAAACAGAGGATTAATTATTGATAAAGGAAATCAAGGAAATAGAATGAAAATTTTTGTTTCTGATGGTTCTGCTGGATTGATATCAGATGAAGGATATATTGTTATGAATAATAGTACTCTTCATGTTGATGGAGATTTTGAAGTAAATAAAAATTTATCAGGTAGAACTTTTTATTCTGGTGAAACAGAATTAAGTTTATTATTTACACTAAAAAATGATTTAGTATTTTCTGGTGATTCATTATCAAATTCAATAGTTGCAAGTACATCTTATAATAAATTAAGATTTAATGCTGCTTTTGGGTACCTAAATAATTTAGAACCTTTGTCCATTTCAAATCATAGCGTATTTGCAGGTATAGGACAACCAGATAATCAAAGTGCAGCTGATGCTATACTTTATATAGATCAATCACGCGGTTCTGGTAATGCAGGTGGTGGAAATATAGTGATAAGAAAAGCAATGTCAGGAAATTCTGGTAATGTTCAAAATACATTGTCAGATTGGTGGATTTTTGGAGCAGATGGTCTTTTTACAGCAAAAGGAGATATTAATTCAAATAAATATTTTGTTTCTTCATTAAACATACCACCATTAAGTTCTATTGATGCAGGTGTAGAAGGTGAAATAAGATTTTGTTCTGATGGAATATATTTTTGTATATCAACTAATACATGGAAACGTAAATTGTGGGATGTTTGGTAAAGTTTTTATTATACATATAATTTTATATACTATTTATTGTATATGAATTTTGCAACTGGACAAACAATATATGATACTATTTTATCATTGGATGCTAATAATAATCCAGTAAGTAGTACTACATTTGATATATCTACATTTAGAAATGGTACAATTTATACAGGTATTACAATTAACACTACATTAATAGAACCTTCTAAAGGAATATTTTCTTCTTCATGGTCTGCAGATACAACAGGAACATATCAAATCATATATAAAAATAATGTTACAAACGTTTTTTATGTTTCAAATTCATATTTAATAAAAACAGATGAAGAATTAAGTACCAATATATATGTAGGCATTTAACTTTATTTTTTACCTATTTATTTTTATATCTTAATAATTTGTGGCAATTTCTAAAGAAAAATTAGAGACATTAAAATGTATGGCTGATCCAATATATTGGATTGATACATATGGTATGTGTTTTAATGCAGAAACACAAACTGTAGATCCAATGGTGTGTTATGATTATCAAAAGGAAGCTTTACAAAATTTTGAAAAATATCGAAATAATATTGTTTTAAAAAGTAGACAGACTGGATTTTCTGTTATTACAGCTGCATATATTGCTTGGACTATTATGTTTAAGTCTCAACAAAGAGTTTTAATCTTAGCTAATGATTTAATTTCTTCTGTTCGCCTTTTGAAAACAGTAAAAGAATTTATTAATAATACACCAGAATTTTTAAAACCAAAAACAATATTAAAAGATAATGAAAAATATTTTGAATTTTCTAATGGTTCATGGGTAAAAGCAGTTGCATGTAGTCCACAAGCAGGTCGAGGAGAGTCTTTGACATTATTAGTAATAGATGAAGCTGCTTTTATAGAAAATGATGAAGATATTAAAGCAGGAGCTTTAATGGCTACTTCTAAAACAAAAGGTAAAACTTTGATGATATCAACTCCTAAAGGAACATCAAATTTATATTTTAAAACATGGGCTAATTCTATAAAAAAAGAAAATGATTATCATAGACAAATAGCACATTGGACTCAAAATCCTACTTGTATAAAAGGTCTTGAGAAAAGAATTAATCAAGATACAGGTAAGGAATTTTTATGGTCACCTTGGTATCAAGAACAATGTGAACGTTTGACAAATGATAAAGTTAAGATTGCACAAGAACTAGATCTATCATTTGAATCATCTAAATATTTAGCAATTGATTCTGCTGTTATTTCTAAGTATAAAGATTATACTGAAAAAGTAAAACCAATATGTTTCTTTGATTATACTCAATACGCCCAAAAAAATGATTGTTTTGTAAAACAAGAGACACCGTTTCTTATCTTTAAAAAACCAAGACCAGGTGCAAAATATATAGCTGCTGTAGATGTGGCTCGTGGAGATGGTAAAGATTATTCAACAATCCAAATATTAGATGTTGAAACACTAGAACAAGTAGCAGAATTTCAAGGAAAAATTACAGCTGATAAATTAGCAGATGTTATATTACCAGTAGCTCTAGCTTATAATGAAGCCTTTGTAGTCATTGAAATAAATAATATGGGTCTTACTACAGCTTATTATTTACATAAAACATTAGAATATAAAAATGTTTATAAATCTAAATCTGTAGTAGAACAATGGACTGGACCTAGAGATGCAAGATGGAAAGTAGATGAAGGAGATGAAATACCAGGATTTCAAACTACAACAAAATCACGTCCATTTTTAGTGACATCACTTAATAAATATTTAAATGAACGTCAGGTTAAATTAAATTCAAAACGAGTTGTTGCTGAATTTGACACTTTTGTAATTAAAGAAAATGGAAAAGCTGAACATGAAAAAGGAGCTAATGATGATTTAGTTATTGCATTGGCATTGGCTTTATATATTCGTGATGTAGAATGGAATAATATAGTTTCTTATGAAAATAGCTATAAAGCTATGCTTGGTGCTTATACACATAGTTCAGTACCTATGGATGGTAATTCTCAAAATGAAGAAATGACACGAGAAAAAGCAAAAATTGATTTAAATAAATTAGGTGTTGTAGGTACGATTTTTAATCTAAGTAGTGAAAAAGAAGAAATTAGAAAACAAGATGAAGATACTGCTTGGCTGTTTGATTAATCAGTTTATTTTTTATAAAAAACGAATTATATTTTAATATGAATAAAAATAATAAAACAATTTTTAACAAAGCTCTTACTATCTTTAAAAAGGATAATGTTAGAGAACCAGAAGATAGTTTACAACAAGCTCCTGTAAATTATACACCAAATATTAATGATCCTACTTATAATTTAGCAAAACAACAACAACAATTTCTAGATTGGCAAATTAGTGCTGTAAATAAAGATCTTTATAATAGAGCTATTTATTATGATGCAGATCGTACAGTAGCTTATAATGATTTTAGAGCTATGGATATGTCACCAGAAATTTCTGCTGCATTATCTATAATTAGAGATGAGTGTTTAACAAGAAATGAACGTGGAAATATTTTAGAAATATATTCTAAAAACCCAAGAGTTAAAGAAGTATTAAAAAATTTATTTAAACAACGATTAAATGTTGATTATAACATGAGGCTTTGGATTAGAGAGCTTTGTAAATATGGTGATTTTTTCTTGCATTTACATATAGATGGGTTAGATAAAAAAGGTATTTATGATGTAATGGCTTTACCTGTTGATGAAATACACAGAGAAGATAATGTGGATGGAGTTGCTGGTAATACTAGATTTAGATGGGATACTAAAAATTTATATTTTGAAGATTGGCAAATAGCTCATTTTAGATTAATAGAAGATGTAAAGCGTTTACCATATGGTACAGGTCTTTTAAATTCAGCTAGAAAAATATGGAAGCAATTACAACTAGCAGAAGATGCTATGCTTATTTATAGGTTGGTGAGAGCCCCACAAAGAACAGTATTTTATATTGATGTAGGTAATGTAAATGATTCAGATGTTAAACAATATGTTGATACTATTAAATCTTCTATAAAAAAACAACCTATTGTAAATTCTAATAATGGTCAAGTTAATTTAAAATATAATCCTGCAGCAGTAGAAGATAATTACTATATTCCAGTTCGTGGTGACAAATCTTCAAAAGTAGAAAATTTAGAAGGTGCCGCTAATTTGGATGCAATAGCAGATATTGAATATCTTGAAAAAAAATTATTTGCAGCACTACAAGTTCCAAAACCATATTTAAATTATACAGAATCTATTCCAGGTGGTTCATTATTAGCACAAGCAGATCTTAGATTTTCAAGAATGATAAATTCTGTACAAGAAGCTATACTAATGGAATTAAGAAGAATAGCAAATGTACATTTATTATTTATGGGTTTTGAAGATGAGTTAGATAATTTCACATTACAATTAACCAATCCATCTACACAACAAGAGTTATTACATTTGGAAACTTGGAAAACAAGATTAGAAGTATTTGAAAAAATGTTTAGTGGTGATGCTAAGTCTCCTGCTTCATTTACATGGGCAATGGAAAATATTTTAGGATATTCTAAAGAAGAAATAAAATTAATGTTGAAACAAAAGAAAATAGAAGAAAAAATATTTGCTGAAATAGCTTCTGCTGCTGAAAATTATAAAAAAATTGGTTTATTTGATGAATTAGATGCAAAATATGAAATGAAAAATGCTGAAAATGAATTATCACTAGGAAATGAACAAGAAGATAAAAATGATGAACAAGCAAATGTTCCTAGTAGTGAAGAAAATGCAAATCCAGAAGAAACAGCTACTACTGAAACACCTGCTGAACCTGCACCAGAATCTTTATCTGAAAGTTTTAAAAGAAGAGATAGGGCTTTTGAATCAGAATTAAATAAATTACTTGGTGAAGAGAAAAAAGAAGAAATAATTAGTTCATTATTAAATAACAATGAATTAATAAGCACAAAAGCTAATAAACTAAGAGAGTCTATGAGAAGTTTAGATGAAATAATTTCTAAAAGACGAGAAGAAAAAATTCAACAAGAAACAGAAGTTGTTATTGATGAAAATAAATTTGATTTTGACAATAATTCACTTCATTCCTCAAATGAAGAAATGAATTATAGAACTTCAGAAAGTTTAAAAAGATTAAAAAAAATTATTGACAAAAAAAATAGTGAACCTAAAGTTTAAAAATGTCAAAAAAATTAAAAAATAAAATTTTTGAAGAACAAGAAGATTTTGACCAATATACTATTAGAGAGGATTGGAATACATTAAAAAGTCTTGTTGAAATTATAGAATTAGATCTTGAAAAATTTTTAAAAAAAAGAGAAAAAAACGCTTCTATTAGAGTTAGAAATAATTTAGCAAATATAAAAACATTATCTATTAGAATACGAGAAGGAATATTATTTCAAAGAAAAGATAATCATAGAGAGTTTTTTTAATATATTTATCATAAATGACAATAGGTAATAATATTATAACTGTAGAATCAATTGGAAAATCTACCCATATACTTATAAATGGTGTGGTTCATATTAGTATAAAAAATAATGATTTGAGAGCAATACAAGCTTGGAAAATGGGAAAAAAATCAGGTAGATATTGTGCTGAATTATATATGATGTCTGTGGTAGATGGAGTTAGTTCTACATGGACTATGGAACTTGAATATGATAATCCAGAATTATCAAAAACTATATTAGATATTTTAAAACAATATATTTAGATTATGAAAAATAGTGAAAGTAAGGAAAATTTGAAAACTTTACTAAATGAAGTAAAATTTAAAATTGATGTTTTAAATCATGATTATACTTTTTTTAAAAAATTTGAAAAAGGTATAAATACAATAAAAAAATATTTTAAAGATAATGGAATAAATTTTGAAAGAGGTATAGGATTTTCTATTTCATCTAGTCAAACTAGTTCATTTAGTGATGGTGAATCTAAGAAAAAAGTATCTTTAGGCGCACGATTAAAACTTGATCAATTTGATCAAAAGGTAAAGGATGCTAATAAATCTATAAAGGATGTAAAAAAATATATTGAAGATATTTTTATAGAAAATGGTTTAGAAGTAATAGAAATAAAATATAAAGAAAGTAATCCAGAAGAATTAGTTTATACTATTAAATTTTGAATTGTGGAAAATGTTAGAAATATAATAAGATTAATTCTTTCAGAAAAATTTGAGTCAACACTTTTAAAAAAAGAAGTGTTTACTATATCTATTGATGATACTAAATCAAATAATGAAAATGATAATTTTTTAAATATATTGAACTCTTATTGGAGTACAATACCAAGCGATCAACAACCTAGTTATACAAACTTTAATTGTGTTATTCCATTAGGTTCTAATAAAGATGTATTGAGAAATATGGAAAAAAATTGTGAACAAATTGGGATAGCAAATTATGAAACTTTACAAGAAGGAATAAGTACACTATCTTTTATTGCTACAATAACTGATTTATTATGTGGAGAAAGGTTGGCTGCCAAAATTGAAAATAATAAAATTATTGGTTGGGAGTTTTATTCTAAATCATAATACTTTTTGAATAAGCTTTTCAATAGAATTATAACTTCTTTCAATTAACATATTAATAGGTATATTTTTATGACCAAACTCCATTTGAAATTCATAAATACCCCAAGTAGACATATCATGATCATAATATAAATCAATAGAAAAATAAGGAGAATTTAGTTTATCAAAAAAATGTCTTAATTTATTTTCTATATCTTTTGTTATTAAATTATGAGAAGTTATTAACTTGGCATTTTTTGTTACTTGATTATTTTTTTGCCAACTTCCATTTTCATCTTCATCTCTTTTAATTATGATGAAAGGTTCATCATAAAAATATATTATTCTAAATTCTGTGGTATTTTTAATATATTTTTGGAATAAAATATTAGTATTATTTTTTAACCTTTGATATGAATCATTTTCTTCTATTGGAAGAAAATTTTCGTTTTTAATTTTTATTTTCTTTTGATTATATTGATCATAATTACCAAAACGTAAGTTATCAACTTCACCATGTACTATAAAATTAAGAATGTTTTCTCTTTTTCCAAGAGCTTGACCTATTCCTCTAGCACCATCCTCTTCTTTTATTACAATTAATTCATCTTCTTCAAATGAAGATAAAATATCTTCAATGTTTCTAAAACTTGTTTTTTCAGAAGAAAAAAATTTTGTTGTATAAGGTGTATTTATACCTCCATTATTTAATAATGCAATTTGTGTAGATTTTTCAAATCTTTCACAACCTATTAAAGGTTTTTGTGTTATTTTACAAATATTTGATATGAATTTATCATAAGAGTCTATAGCTAATGTAAAATCAAAATTTGCTATTTTTTTGTTTGATGAGTATAAACACATTGGATGTGTAACCCAATTATAGTATCTGTTGAGTAAATGATGTTGATCTGATGTAGGATTACTTATAATGACATTTTTCATACATTTTTTTAGCAAAACTAAATAAAAAAATTTAAATTTGTAAAAAAACTTAATTATGTACTTATTCTTTGATACAGAAACATCAGGATTAGCTAAAAATTATTCTGCACCAATTGATAAAATTGATAATTGGCCAAGAATTGTCCAAATTGCTTGGAAATTATATGATAAAGATGGTATTAATATAGATACACAAAGTTTTATAGTTAAACCAGATGGTTTTAAAATTGATGAAGCATCAATTAAAATACATAGAATTACAGAAGAAAGAGCATACAAAGAAGGTGTAGATTTATTATATGCTCTAGAAGAATTTGAAAAAGTTGTAAAAAGATCTAAATATTTAATTGCACATAATATACCTTTTGATGAAAAAGTAACTGGTTGTGAATTATTTAGATTAAACAAAAAAAACTTTATAAATGATTGTATTCATGTAGATACTATGCGTACTACTATTGAATATTGCGCTATTCCTTCTAAAAGAGGAGGTTATAAATTTCCAACATTATCTGAATTATATAAAAAAATATTTAATGATTATTTTGAAGAAGCGCATGATGCTTTAGTGGATGTTACAGCATTAGCTAAATGTTTTTTTGCATTGCAAAAGTTGGGAGTATTAGGATATACTGAACAAGAACAACAAGAAACAAAAGTATCTGAAGATATTTTTAATAAAATAATTAATAATGATAATATTGAAAATCAAAATGATAATAAACCACTTTTAAATTTATGTATTCATACATATCATTCTATTTTGGAAGGTGCAGGTTCTGCGATTGATTATATAAAAAAAGCGAAGATTTATAATCAAAAATCTTTAGCTATTACTGACATTTCTACATTATCAGGATCATTTGATTTTTATCAAAAGTGTAAATCTTTAGAAATAAAACCCATTATTGGAATGGAATTATATGTAAACGATAAAATTGGGATTATTGAAAATGGTAAAGCACAAGGTGAATCTTATAAAATAAGATTATATGTAAAAAATGACGTAGGATTTAAAAATTTATCTAAAATTTTATATTATGCTAATACAGAAGGATACTATATGGTAGGTAGAGCTTGTTCTAAATGGATTTATGAAAATAAAGAAGGATTAATTATTACAACAGGTTCTATAGAAGGTAAAGTTTCTCAGTTATTACAAAAAGGTAAGAATAAAGAAGCAGAAGAATATGTAAAAGAATTAGTAGATAATTTTGGAGTTGAAAATTTATATGCAGATATACAATTAACATCTAATGCTCAGCAAAAGTCATATAATAATTTTATGATTGTGTCAGCTAATAAATTTAATTTTAAAACAGTATTGTCAAATAATACATTTTTTGTTGATAAAAATGATAAAGAAATACAAGATGTAGTTGCAGCTATTAAACAAAGAACATCTGTAGATCAAGCAAAATTAAAAGAAAATGAAGATTGTTATCTTTTTTCTAGTAATGATTTCTATTTTTTTAATAAAAAATATGGATTTAATTATCCAGATAAATTTTTAGAACTTTGTTTTCAAAATTCATTAGAAATAGCAGAAAAATGTAATTTTGAATTTGATACAAAAACTGAAAAATATCCAAAATATGAACCTACACAAGATGTGATTGATTATTTTGGGACTAATGATACAGAATTAATAATTTATAAATTAGCATTTGCCAAATTAAAACAAAAATTAAAAGCATTAGAAAAAAATAATTTAATTGTATTAGATGACAATACTATTAAAAAATATTCAAATCAACTTAAATATGAATTAGATATTATTAAAGATAAAAAAATGTTAGATTATTTCATGGTTAATTGGGAAATCATTAGAGATTATACTAATCATGGACATATGATAGGGATAGCTAGAGGTTGTTTTATAGAAAATAATAAAGTTTTAATGGCTGATAAAACTCTGAAAAATATTCAAGATATTAGTATTGAAGAACTTGTTCTTGATGCTTTTGGTGATGTAAAACGAGTAATGGATACATTTCAATATGACATTGAAGAAAATATTATTGAATTATCTTTTAAAGATGGACGAACTATTACATGTACTTTAGAACATGAAATATTAACAAATAATAGAGGTTGGATTCAAGCTCAATATTTAACAGAAGAAGATGATATTTCTGAAATATGTATAAATTAATAATGAATGTGGGTTATGATGGTTATGATTTACATGGAGTGTTAAATGATTTTTCTTATTATTTTGAATATGAAACTATTAAAGATATATTTAAATATCTAAGAAAAGATGTTGAAACTTGTTTTGATATTTCACAAAATAGAAATGTTATTCCATCTATTATGGTTATCTATCTTATTATATTAAAGATAATACTCAATATGAGTATAAACATACAATTAATTTAAAAAATGTAAGAGAATATCAAAAAAAATGTTATTTTTTTATGGTGAAGAAAAATTTAATAAATTTTAAAACATTGTAATCAAAAACGATTAATTTAACGTTTTTTTTTGGAAAATATCTTTTTTTAAGTTTAAAAAAAAGAAAAAATTTAGTTTTTTTAATTTTTACTTTTTTTTTAATATTTATTAAAAAAAAAGAAATAAAAAAATTAAACTGAAAGGATAAATGGCACAAAAAATTAAAATGTCTGAACTTAAGCAAATTATTAAAGAAGAAGTTGATAGATTGCAAAAAATTAAAGCTCTTAGAGAAAGTATAGCTAAACAAACTAAACTTCTTAAAGAAATGGAAGAAAGTAAAATAGAAGAATATGCTGAAACTCAACCTTCAGATGTTCCTGGTGTTGTTATTCCAGCTGGTGCTGTTGATGGTGCTGCTGCTTTAACTCATATTCTTGGTTTAGATGCTATGAACGCTCTAGAGAAAGAAATAATGAAATCTAATGATCATAAAAATGCAGCTAAACTTGTTGCTGTAATGGATCAAGGAGAACAAAAAGCTGGTTCTGTTAATGAAATTTTAGGTGGAAGTTCTTGGGAAACTGGAATGTCTGATTTAGCAACTTTAGCTGTATTTCTTGCACCATTAGTTGCTGTAGGTGGTGCTGTAGCAGTGAATTATATTAAATCAGCTTTATCTAAATCAAAAGCAGATCCAAAAGCTAAAAAAGCAGTTATTGATGCTTTAGCAAAAGCACAAGTTGGAAAATAATTTGTTTTTAACAAAAAAATAAAAAAAGCTGGATAAACCAGCTTTTTTTATTTTCCCATTAAATAAAAAATTAAAATACTAAATATTATAAGATTATATAATGTATGAACTTGACTAACATGTATAGTAGCTATTTTATTGGCATTTTCTACATCATATTCTAAATTTTTTTCATCAAATTTTTGATTTAAATATTTTTTTCTATATAAAAGGGAGAAAAAAATTCCTAAAATAAATAAAATAACTAAAGTATATATTGGAATACCAAAAGGTATGTGTATTAATGCAAAAATACTTGAACTTTTTAATATATCTTTATTATTTGTATTATAACTTCTAAATGTCACTTCTTCATTGTATGCTAAAATTGGTAATAATAATAAAGTTATTATCCATATAATAAATAAAATAATGATTTTATAGTTTGATGGAGTGACACCATCAATTTCAATTATAGAATTTGATACTAAATTAGTAGGTTGATCATTTAATAATGATAAATAACTCCATTTTAAAAAAAATGGCATATAATTGTAATTTATTCCTATAGTAATTATAATAATGAAAATAATAGAAAATATTATAATACTATATAAATAAACTATAAAATTAGTAAAATAAATTTTTTTTAAGAATGTAAAATAATTTTTTTCATTATCTATAACTACCTTAAAAGCATATTTAATAGTTAAAAAAAACATTACAATAATACTTGAATAAATAAAATATTTTAACATAAATTTTAATTTTTTGTTATATGTATACAAACGTAATAAAAATAAAAATGTTGCATTTTTTTTAAGAAATGTTCTTTTTGTTTAAAAAACCATTTTTTCTAATATTTATTAGAAATAATAAAATATAAAATATGAAAGATAGTTTAAATTCATTAAGAAGGCAACTTTTGGCAGGTATTATTTCTGAATCAGCATATGAAGAAAAAAAACAAATTCTGTCTGAAAATATAAAAAATTCTGAACTCTCAAAAGAGGAAAAATTAATATTAAATGATATTTTATCAGATGCTTTAAATGAAGCTAATGGATTTTCAAGTGTTTTGACTAAGGTTAAAAATTATGCAAAAAAAGGATTAATTACTGCTTCATTATTAACTGCAATATTAAGTAATCCAGCATTTAGTCAAGAACAAAAAGATCAAATAAAAAAGACAATTTCAACTGAAATGCAAACGAATACTTCTGGTGAAGATTTGTTAAATAAATTTGATAAATTATTAGCTAAGTATAAACCTACTAGTGGTGAATTTAAAAAAATATCAGGCCCAAGTCAACATGCAAGTTCTTATGAAAGATCAAAAGATACTATTGTATATGGAGATAAGGGATTTTCTTATGAAAATTCTGATTTTTTGAATCCAAATGTGGATCTTGCAGATATTAATGAAAATTTAGATTCTAAAGTTATTCAACAAAAATATAATTGGATTATTAAAAACATGAATAATATTAAATCTTCCAATAAAGAAGAGTTTGATACTCAATTTGAAAAATTAAAAAATGCATTTAAAGCTAGGTTTGGTGGTTCAGAATTAGATATAAAAAAAATAGGTGATTCTGATATAATTGTATTTGATCATATTTTTAAACAAAATGATGGTTTTGCACAAGGTCCAAAAAATTATAAAACTATTGAAGGTGAAGTAATTAAAGTTGGTGATAGAATACCTAAAGGTTCACATGTAATTGATTTTTATGGTGGAGATATAAGTGAAAAACAGGATATATCTAAACAAAATATTAAAGATACTGTAAATATGGTTCAACTAAAAATGAAGCCTGTAACAGTTCCATTAGAGGGAACAAAAGAAGAAATTCAAAATACAATCAAAAATTTTAGAAAAGTTTTTTCTAAATATGGTGAGGTTATACCTTCAGGTTCTTATATAACACTAGATCCAACTTATATTGGCATGCTTGAAAAAGATAAGGCAAATGATGAAGTTAAACGATTGAATGATGAAATGAAAAAGATAGGAGATGAGTATGGTTTGGATTTTAAAGGAAGCGTTTTTAGTAAAGCAGATTCAGTAGATAAAGTAAAATAAAATAAAAAAGACCAATTAAAATTGGTCTTTTTTATTTTATTAAATCTTTTCTATGTATTGTTATACAATTAGAAGAATTTATATATGTATTATTAAAATTAATTGGATGATTTAATCCTTTCAAACTAGATGTTAATACAAATACTAACAAATCTATTTTATCTCCTTTTTGAATAATTATATATCCAAAACCAATATATTTATAATTTTTATTGGTGGTTAATAACATGTCTCTGTGACCTATTACAGGCTCACAATCAGTAATTAAACTAGTTATAGAGTTTTTTAATTCATCTTTCAAATTAAATTGTTTTATATTAATTCTTTTAGCATGAATGCTTTCTTCAAATTCAAATGATTCATAAAGATGAGTAGCTTTAAATATATCTTTGTCTTTTTTAATATTTTCTTTACATCTTCTTAGCGCTTCATTACATAATTTATTATTTATAATGAATGGAAATATAGAATCATTTGTTTTTTTTCTTGTATAATTTAAATTGTTTTTTGTAGCAGTCAATTTACAAATTGAATCCATTTTTTCCAAATCACTACGATAATTGTTTAATTGATTTAATAAAATAAAAATACCTTTTTGGTATTCATTATTTTTTAATGTTTGTGCAAAACTATTATTTTTTAATAAAAATAATAAAATTATAATAATATAACATTTCATATTTTTTTAATTTTTATTACTAAAACATTTAACGTATTATTATTATAAATGTTACATTTTTTTAAATGCTTTATTTTTTTCTATATTTGCAAGAAAAAAATTTCTTTAAATGGCAAAAATTATAAAGAAAGTTATAAAAAATTATAAAGGTAAGGTTTATGATTTAACTGTAGAAGATACACATTCTTATAATATTAATGGTATTTCTGTACATAATTCAGCAGCTGGATGTTTATTATCATGGTGTTTAGATATAATTAAAATTGATCCTTTAAGGTTTAATTTATATTTTGAGCGTTTTTTAAATCCAACACGTAATTCTCCACCAGATTTGGATATTGATTATATGACTGGAACAGATCATGTTGTTGATGATTTTTTATATAAAAAATATGGTAGAAATCGTGTTTTAAATGTAGGAACGTTTTTAACTTTTTCAGAACGTGGATGTTTAAAGGATGTGGTACGTGCTTTAAAAGGAAAAGAAGCTTCTAGTCAAGATTCAGTAGTAAATAAAGTTACTAATGAAATGCCAAACTTCGATAAAGTCACTTATTCTTTAGCAGATTGGTTTATAAATTATCCAAATGATGATAAATGTTCACCAGAAGTGAAAGAATTTTTAACTGACCTAGATAATAAAAAAGTTTTAGAAATTACTTTAAAATTACAAGGAAATGTAAGAGGAATAGGGCAACATGCTGCTGGTGTAGTTATTACTCCTGGACCCTGTTGGAATTATATTCCAACAAATGTTATAGCTAAAGAAAAAGGTGAAGGATTTTCTATTGTAACAGCATTTCAAGAAGCAGATAAATCAGGGAAAGATTTATCTGCTTTGGGAATTTTAAAATTAGATAGACTAAAATTACAAACTTTGAATATTATTAAAGATACAATAGGTTTAGTTAAAGAAAATAAAAATATTGATATTACTGATGAAATAACATATATAAATTTAAAAAATGAAAAATTATTTGATGAAGTTAGATTAGGAATGAATCATGGAATTTTTCAATTTGAATCACCTGGTATGAATGCACTTGTAAAAGGCGTGTCAGCAGATAAATTTGATGAATTGGTAGCTTGTAATGCTTTATATAGACCAGGCCCTATGGGTATAGGTGCTCATAAAGAATATATAAAAAATAAATTTAATCCAAATAGTATAAGTTATGTCCATCAATCATTAGAATCTATTTTATCAGAAACAAATGGTGTTATGATTTATCAAGAACAATTAATGTTTATTGCAAATAAAATTGGTGGTATGTCATTAGGTGAAGGTGATAATTTAAGAAGAGCTATGGATAAAGCTGGTAAAATTATTGAAAAGGAAGTAAATGGTCAAGAATTGAGTGAAGATGAAAAAAATAGTAAAGATTATAAATTATTTGTCAAATATTGGAACCAATTTTTAGAAGGAGCAGAAAAAAATGGAATAAAAAAAGAAGAACTTAAAAATTTAAAAGAATATCTAATCAAATATTTAGGTTATTCATTTAATAAATGTTTATCAAAAAATCATACTGTATTATCTAAAAATAGAGGTAATATTAATATTTTAGAAGTAAAAATAAATGAAGAAATATTAACATTTGATACTAAAAATCGAATACAGGTATATAAAAAAGTAAAAGATATTCATAAAAATGGTATAAAATTAGTTTATAGAATTACAACTGAATCAAATAAAGTTTTAGAATGTACAATAGATCATAAAATTTTAGCTAAAAAAGGCATGTTATCTTTAGATATGATTTTGAATAAACATCTAAAAATAAAAACTACAGCAACAATGTATGAAAAAATAGTAGGAATAGAAAAGATTGGAAATATTGAGACTTACGATCTAGAAATAGATAGTGATGATCATAATTATTTTGCAAATGGGATATGTGTTTCAAATTCCCATTCTGTTTCTTATTCTTATATTTCTATGCAAACATTGTTTTTAAAACATTATTATCCTACTGAATTCTATACAGCATTATTAAATAATGCTAAAGGAACAGGAGATGTAGAAGAAATAAAAAAATGGACAACATCAGTAATTACTTGTGCTATTTCTAAAGGAATTACAATTAAACCACCATCTAGAAGATCAGGTTGGGATTGGAAAATGACAGATGATAAAGAGATTTCAATGGGTTTTTCAGCTATAAAAGGTTTTGGTGATGTAGCTTATCAAGAATTGTTAGAAATTTTAAAATTGAAAAATAAAAAATTTGAAGAATTATCAAAATATGCTTTTTTAGAATTACCATTATCTAAATTTGGTAAAGCAACTTTTGAAGCAGGATTGAAAGCAGGTATATTTGATGATTGGTCTCCATCTAGAGATGAAATGTTAGATCTTTTTGAAAAAAGCAAGAAATCTAATAAGAAAAAATCTGCAGTACAATATTCTATCTTTGGAGCAACTTATGAACCAGAATTGAAACATAATGAAGAAAAATTTCCTACTACTAATGATAATGTTAAAAAGTGGGATTTTATTGAAGTCTGTAATTTTGATCTTAATCATATTGATAGAATATCTAGAATTAAATCAGAAGTTTCAGAAAAGGCAAAAAGAGAAATAAATTCATTAAATGATTATTATGAAAAAGATTTTTATTGGTTTATTTTAGATGGAAAATTAAACACAAAAACAAAAAATGGTAAATCTTATTTAAAATTAAGAGTTACAGATGGAATTACATTTACTAATATTAATGTATTTGGAAATGATATAAAAGATATAGAAGATAAGCTTGAAATAAATGGGATATATGTTGGTTTTTTTGAAAAGAATGATTCAGGATTTCTTAATTTTTCTAGAAGAATATTAAAAGAAGATAAAGATAATCCTTATGCAAAAAAACGTGTTTACTTAGTTAAGGTAGATAATGTATAAAAATAGTTATTTCTAATTAAAAAGGTAATGTTTATTTAAAATCATACTTCTGATTTTTTTATAAATTTCTTATATTTGTTTTTATAGTAATATTTCATGATTCAAAAAAAATTCATTTATTATATTTGTTGTTTAGATGTAAAAACTATACAAAATGATAAAAAATTAAATACACTATATTCTAATAAAAATTTTTCTGAAAAAGAATTAAAAAAGTTAGGAATCAAATTCTTTAAAGAAATACCAAGTACACTAGAACCTATATCTATAGCATCCTCAACAGATACAAAAGGCGTAATATCATTTAAAAAACTAGGTGATTTAATGTATAATTTTATTGATAATGCTATAACTGATAAATTAATTGAAAATGATGATTATGAAAATTTGGAAAAATTTGATGAAAATTATAATACTATTTTATTTCAAGAAATTTTTTCAAGATTAATGGAAGAAACTTTTATTTTTAAAAAAAATAAACAAGATGGTACATTTAAATTAGTTAATACAGATATATTATTGAATTGTTATAAACAGACTATTTCAGAAAAAGGTATGGATTTCTTTAGTATTAATAATGAACAAACTATGAATAATATAGCAGATGATAATTGTATTATTGCTTTTTATGAAGTTATAAATCAAGCTATGACTAAATTTGGTACAGGAGTATTAATATTTGATAATGGAGATGTGTGGGATGTTAATAAACAAGAAAATAATATATGGTTTGGTAGAGAAGAAGTACAAGATTCGATTTTTAAAGCTAGGTTATGGAAATGTTTAATTACAGAAGCTTTTTCTTGTACACTTAGAGTGATAACGGATTCAAAAAAAGGAGATGAAAATTTTGTAGAAATATATGGATTTTATTCCTATATAAATGAAAACAATCAATTTATTATTAATAATACTACTGCAGAAGAATTGAAAATTTCTTATTCATTTAATCATATTACTAAACAACCATTATCTCATTTAGATACTGATATATATTGTGATTTAACAGGTGAACGTATTATAAATTTTTAATTTTATGAAAATAGAAAGAAATAAATTATTTGAAGCTTTAAGTTATATTAATCAAATAAATGATTCTAATTTATTGAATATGGATTTTAGTGATTTATTTGATGATAAAATTGATTTATCACAACAAGATAAAGAAAAATTAATGAATTTTTCTATACAACAATCAAATATAGAAATTATAAGAAATATGTTTTTAAATAGAACTAATTATGGAAAATAATTTACAACAATTATGTGAAGATTATGATCTTAAACGTAAAGAATTAGATTTATTAAGAGAAAAAATTAATTTTTTACAAAAACAAAATGAAATTAACAAACTGCAAGAATATGTAGGAAAATGTTATCATCATTTAGAATATAAAACATGGAATACATATTTATATATTAATAAATTAGATCTCAATTTGAGATTGTATTGTACAACAATTACATTTATTAATGATGAATATAATAATAAAGTAAATATTAATTGTGAAAGTGATTACGATTTTTCTTGTCATTATTTACCATATCAAGAAACTCTAGATGAATGTGTAGAAATAACAAAAAATGAGTTTTTAGAAAAATATGATTTATTTTTAGAGTATTTCAAAAATTTTGTCAAATAATGAAAGAAATATATACTGATGGTTCTTGTAAAGGAAATCCAGGAAAAGGTGGTTGGGCTTTTGTGATATTATCAGAAGGCGTAGAAATAAGTTCAAATTCTGGATTTTGTGTTGATACCACTAATCAAAGAATGGAATTACAAGCTGTTATAGAATCTTTAAAAGAGATTAAAATTAATGAAATAGTAAATGTTTTTTCTGATTCAGCTTATGTAGTTAATTGTTTTTTAGAAAATTGGATAGGTAAATGGAAAAATAATAATTGGATATCTAGTAATAAAAATCCAGTTGCTAATCAAGATCTTTGGAAAGAATTAGATTTTTTAATGCAAAATAAAACAATAATCTTTAACAAAGTTAAAGGTCATACTAATAATGAAATAAATAATAAAGTGGATAGAATGGCTTCTAAAGCTGCTAAGCAGTTTTAATTTTCCTTTTTCTAACTGTTTTTTGTTGAATATCTTTTAGTGTTTCTTGTGCTAGTAATTCTACTTTTTGTATTTTATTAGCAATAGATTCTCTTACTTTTTGTAATTCTAAACCAATTTCATTTTTACTCATAAAAATTAATGATTAAATTTATCTAACATATAGTTGAATTTCATATCTATAATTTGTTTAATAGAATTGGCATTTTCTTCTATTTTATCTTCAATAGAGTCTTTTGACGTTTTTTGATAATCTTGAATTTTATCACCTATATTTTTTTGAACATCAATTAGTTTATCTAAAGTTGTGTTTATACTTAATAAGGTGGTTAAATTTTCTTTTTCAGATATTCTAATATGTTCATTTAAAACTTTTATATCTTCTTCTTTGGAAGTAAGTCTTTTTAATAACCACATAATTATTCCACCCAATAAAAGAACAATACCACTATTACCTGCAATTACTTTCCAAAATTCTAAATTTTCCACGTTGTTTGTTTTCCAATAAATAGCTTAATTTTATTAAAAAAACTTAAAAAAGAAAAAAAAATGATATTTATTCTAAAAAACAGATATGTTATTTAAACAAAAAATGTTAGATGAATCAGTTATAAAAACTAAATTTTTAGCAGGAGTTATTGATGAAAATACTTATCAAGAACTTTTAGAGCAAATAAATGAAAATTATAATGATCAAAATAAAATACATAATAAAACTATTGAAAGTTCATTAGAAGAAATTGTGAATGATTCATTAGAATATTTGGATAATAAAATAAATTCGAATCAAATAAATGAAAATGATTTTGTAGTTTAATGAAACAAATAAGCAATGATATAATTAGTAAAGAATCACAAGATATATCTTTGGGAGATATAACATCTCCTATGATTATTAAATTTGCTGGAAAAATAAATAAAAATAATAATGAAATAGATGTAGAACTTGTTAAACTAGTATCTGAGTTTTTGGAAAAGTATTATAAAAATTATTTATATAAACTTGATAATAAAATATTTTTTATTCTTAATAAAATTAATAAAAATTTAGATGTTGAAGCACTTAAACGTCTTTCAAAATTATTATTAGTAAATATTCTTGCTTATTTTGTGTTAAATATAACAAAAAAAATTCAAAATGATCATAATTATAATAGAGAAAACACAATAGAATTATATTTAAAAAACTATTTTGATTATTCATCTTTAATTGATGTTACAAAACAAAATATTAAATTATTAATTAATAATATGTTAATAGAATTATGAATATTAAAAATATAATACGAGAGGAAGTTGTTAAATTTTTATTAGAAGCAGATGATACTGTTAATCAAGAAATTTCTAGGTTACAAGCAGATATTGAACAAAATAAAAAGGATATAAAATCAGAAAAAGACAATCAATCTTCTAATGATAAGAAGAAGGCTGCAACACCTCAAAATGATTCAAATTCTCCTGCTATGTCTAAAGTATATAAAAGTGAAAGGCAATTATTTACTGATAAAAGTTCAGCTTCTAAAGAGAAAATAAAAAAAATGGAAGATGGAATAAAAGATAAAGAAACGGCCATTAGTAATTTAAAAGCAGGAGTTAACACAAATTCAACTAATAAATCAGATGATACAGATGATTCAAGTAAACAACAAGCTGAATTTGATAAACAAGTAGAAAATATTTTAAGTAAACCAATATAAAGTATGATTTTTAATCATTTATTTTAAATTTTTTTAATGTTATATTTATTTTAAAAAAAGTTATATGAATGATAATGAAGAAATAGTAATGGGAAATGGTAGAAAAAACAATCTTATTTCTCAAGCTCAACAAAATAATCCAATTCCACAAGAATATATAGATTCAGAATTTGTTATACCTACAGAAATTATATCTTTAGCTTCAAAAGGTATTTATTATATTAAAGGCCAGAATCAAGTTAAAATAAAATATATGACTGCTGATGCAGAAGATATTTTATATTCACCAGAACTTATAAATTCTGGAAAAGTATTAGATGTTATTTTAAAAGAGGGTATTGTTGATTCTAATAATTTAGATCCAGATGATATGTTATCTGGAGATAGAAATCAATTACTTTTAGAACTTAGAAAAACTGGTTTAGGAGACGACTATAAACCAGGTAAAATGAAATGTCCTTCATGTAAAGAAGAACATGCACCAACAATTAATTTGAATGATTTTACTATTAAATCAGCATCTGAAGATTGTGATGAAAAAGGTTGGCATGAAGTGATATTACCAGTTACTAAAAAAAATATAAAATTTAGATTTATGACTGGACATGATGAAAAAGCAATTTCCAAAAGTAAAAAAACAATTCCAGGAAAATCTAAAATAAAATATGATAAATTAGTTACAGAAAGGTATTTACGTCAAATTATGGAAATTGATGGAATTACTGATAAAATTTATATTAAAAAATTTATTGGTATTATGCCATTAAAAGATTCTGCGTTTCTTAGAGAATATATTAAAAGAATAGAGCCAGGATTAAATACAATGGTTACTTTGGAATGTGATAAATGTGGACATGTTTATGAACATGATATAGTTTTAAATCCAATTAAGTTATTTTATCCTGATGCTGAAATTGATGAATAAAAAATCAAAAAAAGCCAGTTTTTTAAACTGGTTTTTTTCTTTATAAAGATATGAATTTAAAGTTTAATATAAAAGATATTATTTATAGATCTGTTGATTTGATTAATTTACCAAGTGAAGGTAAATTTTATGATCATAAAACAGCTTCTTTAAGAATTAGACATTTAAGTGGATTAGAAGAAATGCTTTTAACAAATGATTTTCTTAATAAATCTGGTGATGCATTATATTTGACTTTGGAAAATCTTATATTAGATGATATTCCAATTAAAGATTTAATTCTTCCAGATTTACAAGGTATTATGATGTTTTTATATGCTACAGCATTTGGTGATAAACTTCCCTTAAGTGTAAAATGTCCATCATGTAATCATGAATATGAATTTCCTCTTAAATTATCTTCTTTAGAATTTAAAAAAACAAATTATCAACCTAATAATGGTAAATTTTATTTTTATATTCCATATGATAAAAAATTTCATAAATATAACATGAAAGCAATTCAAGAAGATGATAAATATTTTTTAGAATTTGTAGTAAAACCTCCTACATTTGGAGAGCAATTAGATGCTACAAAGAAAGGGTTAGATATTAATAATTCTACTAATAAAGTGATTCTAAATATAGAAAGTATTGGTGGAATTTATGATAAAAGTATAATTACTATCTTTGTTAAATCATTAACATTACCATTATTTAAAGAAATAAAAAATTTTATAAAAAAAAATGAAGTTGGTGTAGAAGATAAAATATCAACTACTTGTCCTTTATGTAATTCTACAAATCCTTACCATGTATCATTAGGACATGATTTTTTGAAATTTCCTGAATCTCATAAACAAAATGTACTAGAAGAATGTTTTTTATTATCACATTATTCATTAGGTTCAATGTCATTTGATAGAGCTAAAGAATTACCAACATTAGAAAGAAGATGGGCAATGAATAGATTGCAAGAAGAACTTCATAAAAAGCAAGAAGCTGAAGAAAAAGCATATAAAGCAGCAAAAGCTAAACATCCAGGTGGTAGAAGAAAAGTGTAACAAGAATTTTTATTAATATTTATTAAAAAAATTAATTGAAAAAATATGAAAATAAGAAAAATTGTTAGAGAAATAGTAGAAAAACAATATATTAATGAAATTGATTTTTTAAAAAATATTTTTAGAAATAAAGTTGAAAAAAAAGATGATAATGAATTAAATTCTAATCTTAAAATAGAAAAATTATCTGTTGATAAATACAAAATAAATAAAAATTTAATAAATAAATTAAATATAGAAGATACTGGTTATAGTGCTTATGAAAATTTTTTAAATCAAATTGATAATATACCAACATTATCTTGGTTATTAAAAGGTAAATTTTATGCACAATATATTTCTATAAATCCAAAAACACAAACTGTAACTTCATTTATAGGTGAATGGTATGAAGGTGAATTTAAAGGAGAATTATATACTTTATATTCTACTATAATAAATGTTATTCCAAATCAGACTGGATTTGAAGGAGGTTTATTTAGAGGAAAAAAATTTAATATGTCATATCAATATTGGAAAACATCTCCTAAAAATTTTATATCAGGAATTATTTCTAATTCAGAAGAAGGGTTATTAGGATTACCTAATATTACCTCAACAGAAGATGCTTCAAATAAATTTCATTTGATTCAGGTACCTGTTGGTTATTATATAAATATAAAAACAGAAGGTGATGCTCATACATATTCTATACGAGTTGATAAAAGATTAGATAAAAATAATACTGATTTTATTTTTACTAATATTAATAATAACAATAAAAAAATTATACCATGGTCATCAATTAGACAAAATTTTGATAAATTATATTTATTTAATGGAAAAAAATCTTTAGTCATAGGTGAACTTTTAAAATTAAAAGGTCCTATTACATCTATTAAAATAGAATCAACATTTACAGCAGATGATTTAGCTAAACAACAATTATCAGGAATGAAGAAAGCTAAATCTGATGGTATATCTTTGAATTTTTCAAAAATTCCAGATTCAAAATTTTCTCAATTAGGTTCTATAAAATCAAAACCAAATTCATCAGAAGCTATAAATTATATATCTTCATTAAGAAATGATTTTGAAAATGGTGGCAAACAATTTTTATCAAATTTAACAGATATTAGAACAGATTTAATTCATGTTGGTATTCAATCTACTCAAATACCAGATGAATTAAGATTTGTAACCAAGTTAATTTCTGATATTAATCATAATGAAATGAATGAAATTAGAGGAAAAAAGCCTACATATACTTCTATGGATGAAAAAGAGCTTCCTGTTGATTTAATAAATTCTATGAAGTATTTAGAGAATTTTTATACTTATTTTATTAAATATATATCAAATCAAGCACAACAAGCTTTATTAATAGATAAAATAAAAGCATTTTTAAGTAATCAATTTGAAGCTGAATCAAAAAAAATAGATAAAAAATCTATAAATACGAAAGATTTGGGATTATAACAACATTTTTTAATTTTTTGCGTAAAATTATAAAATAAAAAATATATTCATTTTGAATATATTGAAATATTTTTAAAAAAATATAATTTATGGCAAAATATGTTGATATTGAAGGTTTAGATATAAAAACTGTTAATCCAAAAAACAAAGTTTTATGTTTTTTGGAAGGATGTATAATGATAAGTTCTTATATTATACTATTATTTTATTCTAAAGAGCTTTTTTCTTTTATTAAAATTTATTTAGGACATGATATAGCTACTATATTAGTTGGTTTTATAGGTATGGTTGGTGGTTTGTATATCTTACTTTATAGAGGTTTTATAAGAATGATTTATGCTCCTATAGGAGGAATTCCAGAAGGTCTGAATGTTGTTAAATATTTTGGTAAAGGATTTACATCATCTAGTAATAGAACAGGATATGAAGGTATAGATCGAATATTAAATTATACAGATAATATTGCTGATTTATCTACTCGTGATAAAGCATCTGAAAGGTTTATAACATCACGTTCTATTATTAATAGCTTATCTAAATCTGATGAAAGAACATTAGAATATATTGATGCTAAACTTTCTTTAATGAGTAGAGAAAATGGATATAATTTTTTGAAAAGTAAAATTCAATAGTATGAAAAACGCCTATGTCTTCAAAAAGAAAAGTAAGAGTTATGATGGAATTATTTGAAAAATATATAGATGAATCAATTTTTTTAATTGATATAGAAAATAGTTGTATTCAAACTAAAACAACTCTATATAAAGTAGATATATCAAAAAATACAATTGAAAAAAGGAATTATGATAAATATACATTTTCAAGTTATGATTATTGTGATTAAATAGATTTTATATATTTTTTTATATAAAAAAAGGAATTGACAAAAGTTGATTCCTTTATTTTTTTGTACTATTTATAAAATTTTTTGTTTTACTATATTTATTATAAATAATAAATACATGGCAAAACAAGACCCATCTAAATTATCAAAAGAATATCAGGATGCATTAAAAGCTGTGAATGGCATTGTTGAAGGACAACAACAAATAAATAAGCTTAATGAATCATTTTATCAAACTACAGATTTAATAACAAAAAGTTTGTTTGAAATGGGGAGTTCTGATTTCTTTAAAGAGATAAAAAAAACACCACAAGATCTTGCAAATTCATTTGAACAAATAAAAAATATTAAAAATGAATTAAAAACGGCAGGTAGAGAGTTAACTACTGCATTTAATAATAAAGAAATATTTAAAGGGTTTGATGAGTTTAGAAAAAATTTAAAAGGAGTTGCTGTTCTTGATTTAAGTTCTATAAAAGAAGGATTAACTATAAGTCCTGAAAATATAAAAGTTTTACAAAAGGAAATAGAATTACTTAAAGATAGAAATAGCAATATAAAAAATGATGAAGAAGCAATTAGACATATTAATGCTAATTTTAATGATTTTAATAATTTAGCTTCTTTAGGAAGAGATACTATTAAGGCTATGACTAATAATATAGATAATATCTATGAAAGGTCAAGTTCTTTAGAACAAGCATTTGAAAATTTTCCAGATACACTTAATGAATTAAGATTAGCTTTTAGTGATGTAGATATAAAATCATTAGTTGAGCATAGTGATGATCTTAATAAGTATTTAGAAAAGAATGGTGAACAAGGCGAAAAAATGTTGTCTGTTTTATTTAGACAAGACAAAGAACTTTTAAAACAGTTGGGTTTATATACACAAATTAATGATAGAACAAAAGAGACAATTAAAAATTTAGAAAAATCTACTAAAACTATTTCTAATATTTCTAGTGGATTAGAAAAAATGAGCAAAAATCTTACTATGGGATTAAAAGATTTTATCTTCAATTATGATAAAATTGTTTCTGATGCTCAAAAAAATACAGGTATTATGTTTAAAGAAAATTCTGCAGCAATGGCAGACTTAACAAGTCAAACACAAGCTTATGGAATGAATTTAACAGCTACTGTAGAAATGATGGGTCAATTATCAGATAAATTATCCACTACTGATTTTAATGTGTTGAGTAAGGCTGCTAGTGATTTTTCAGTTATATCTAGAGCAACAGGAGTATCTTCTGAACAAATAACAGATATTGCTTCTGAATTAATTATGATGGGATCATCTACAGAAAGTGTTAAAGAAAATTTTGAAGTAGCTAATAAACAAGCACAAATGTTAGGAGTTAGTTCTAGAAAAGTTATTTCTCAAATTGAACGTAACATTACAAAAATGAGAGAATTTGGTTTCACTGGTGGTATAAAATCTCTTACAAAAATGGCTGCTGAAGCTGAACGTTTAAGAATTCAAGTTGATGATATTTTTAATGTAGCTAAACGAGCGAGAAATATAGAAGGAGCTTTAGAGATGGCAGCAGAATTGCAATTGGCAGGTGGTACATTTTCTAATATTAATCCAATGGATTTATTATCAGCTGCTAGAAAAGGGCCAGAAGAATTAGGTAAAATATTAACACAAATGGGTGGAGATATAGGAAGATGGTCTAAAGATGTAAATGGTGAAATGACATTTGCTTTTGATCCAGTAGATGTTGATAGATTACAAATTGTAGCAGATGCTACAGGATTATCATTAGATACATTACAGAAAACTATTACAAAAAATGCTGAAGATAATAAAAAATTAGAATTTTTTCCTAAAAGTATGTTTCAATTTGAAGGTGGAGATGAAGCTAAAAATATGATAGCAAATTTATCAGAAATAGGTAATGGTGGAACTATTAAATTTAAAGGAGATAGTAAAACATTAGATTTACTTAAAAAAGCTGGAGTAAGTGCAGATGATTTTTCTAATTTAACAAAGGAACAGATAGAAAAATTAACTGAATTACAAAAAGAAGAAGCTAAAACTTTAGAAGAACAAAACGCAAAAAATGCAAGTTTTAATGAATCCTTAGATAATTTAAAAGGAACATTTATGAATATGTTTGCTTTATTAGAACCAGTTATTGTTCAATTGACTGAATGGTTACAATCATTTATTAAAATGGTTGGAGGATTAAGTCCAGAAATGAAAAAAATTATTGCAGTTGGATTAGCTATGGTGGCTGCTTTTTCTTTATTTGGACCTGCTGTATCTATGTTAGGTGGAATAATGGGTTCTTTTGCATCTACTGCTGCTAAACTTGGTGGAACATTATTAAAAACAGGAGGTGGAATTCTAGAAAAAATTACAGGCGGTTCTTTAGGAGGTGGTATGAAGAATGCTGGTAGTGGCATTCTTGGAAAAGTAGCTAATAAAGCAGCAGATGTTCAGAAAGGTTCTCCTGATTTAAACGGTAAAACAGGAACAGGTGGTTTTTTTAGTTCTCTAGCAACAGGAATAAAAGCATTTGGACAAATAAGTCCAAAAGATTTATTAATATTTTCTTCTGCTTTAATAATTATAGGTGGAGCTTTAATTGGTTTTGGTGCTGCTATTGCAGCAGTTGGTGGAGAAGCTAGTTTAGCACAATTAGGTACTATGGGAGCATCATTAGTTTTATTGGGTGGTTCTTTATTCTTATTATCAAAACTTAAAGTTGATGCTAAAAATATTTTGATAATGTCATTAGCTATGGCTGTTGTTGGAGCTGCATTAATACCATTTGCATTTGCTGCTAAAATGTTAACAGATGTGGATATGATGTCTGTTTTAGCTTCAATTGGTATATTAACTTTAGTTATTGTAGGATTAACTGTTCTTGGAGCATTGATGATGGGTCCACAAATAGCTGCATTAGCATTAGGAGTAGCTATTTTAGCTTCAGTGTCAGTAGGATTGTTATTGTTTAGTTCATCTATGTTATTGGCTGCTGTAGCATTTGAAAAATTATCTACTGTAGATTGGGCTTCTTTAAACAATATGGGTAGTACTTTAATTAATATAGCACCAGGATTATTAGCATTTTCATTAGCAGCTATGGCATTTGTTAATCCTCTAGCTTTAGTTGGTATATTGGTTATGACAGGAGCATTAATTGGATTATCTGCTGTAATAGTTCCTTTAAGTGAAGCTATGAATTTTGGTGCAGAAGGGTTTGTAAAATTTGCAGATGGTTTAAGTAAGTTAGGTGAAGCAGTAGCTAAATTTGATATATCTAAATTTGATCAAATAGCAGAATCTTCTGAACGAATGGCATCATCATCTATTTTAACAGGAGTTGGAAATATGCTTTCTAGTATTGTAGGTGGAAATAAGAGTAATACAATTTCTGAGAAAAAGATAATTCAACATGAAATAATATTGAAATTTCCAAATGGAAGAGAATTACAAAGATTAATTATAGAAGATACTGATCAATAGTTTTTAATTAAGTTTTTTTAAAATCTATATTTATATAAAAATATTAAATAATTATGAGTTTTATTCTTTTTGATTCAAATAATAGTGAAGAAATATCAAGACAAAAAATAGAGGAATTTTATGGAGATTTTTCTAATTCAATACGAGCTAGGTTATTTGCAAGAAAAATTACAAAACCTTCATCAGTATATGATATTTTATATCCACAAACAAGAGAAAGCTTATTGTCAAAAAATAAAAATGTTTTTTATAATTTAGATAAATCTTCTGAATCATTTAGAAATTTTTTATTAGCAAAAAATAAAAATATATTAGAATATGATTTATTAAATCTATCAAAAAATGTACGTGAATCTTTAAGGGCTAGGAATAATATAACAGATTTAGGAAAAGATTTATTGAATAAAAATGACTCTTTTAGAAAATCTTTATTATCAAAATATAAAAATACAGAAGAAGAAGATTTAGCACATAAAAATGAAACATATAGAAAAAACAATATGTCTAAAAATAGACACATTAATATAAATGTAGATTCAAAAAATTTAAGAGAGCAACAATTATCAAAAAATATTTCTAAAGATAATGATTTATTGAATAATTCAGATTTATTTAGAAATGATGTAAAATCAAAAAATAAAAATAATTACTTTTCTAATTTAATATTTGATTCAGAAGTTTTTAGAAAAAATCAAATTTCTAAAAATAAAAAAGATATTTCTACAAGTGAAAATACTTTAAAAGATAAATCTGTTAATATTAAAAATAGATTATTATCAAAAAATAAAATTAGTACAATAGATTTAAATGAAATTTTCTCATCTATAAGAGAAAGTTTACAATCAAAAAATAATATTAAAAATATTTCTTTAGAAGAAATATCAGAATCATTTAAAACAATTTTATTATCTAAAAATAAAAAATATGAAACAAACATTTTAGAAATATCTGAAATTTTTAGAAAAAATTTATTAAGCAAAAATGATAATTTTGAAGAAGATTTATTGAAATTATCTGAACCAATTAAGAAAAATCTCATATCAAAAAATAAAAAAATTGAAATAGAACTTAATTCTTTGTTTGAAGATACAAGAAAAGATTTATTATCTAAAAATAAAAATACTAGTGAATTAGAATTGATTCATTTTTTTAATGATATAAGAAAAACCCTTTTATCAAAAAATAAAAATATTGATTATAATAAAATTGATTCACAATTTGAAAGAAATAGATTAACTTCTAAAAATAAAACAAAAAACATAGATTTATTAGATTTTTCTAAGAAAACAAGACAAGATATTATTGGTAAAAATAAAAAAATAATTAATAATTTTAATAATATTAATTCTGTTGTAAGAAAGGATTTATTATCTAAAAATAAACTTACTTCTTCTGATTTAGAAGAAAATTCTTCTTTATTAAGAGATAATTTATTATCAAAAAATATTTTTATTGTTACAGATTTATTTCAGTTGTCAACAGGCTTTAGAAATAGTTTAATTTCAAAAAATAAATTGAATATTTTTGATTTATTAACTTTATCTGTTCCATTTAGAAATGACTTGCTTGGAAAAAATAAGTTAAAGATAAGTGATTTGCAGAAATTATCTGTTCCATTTAGAAATGACTTGCTTGGAAAAAATAAGTTAAAGATAAGTGAT
>Ga0116227_10004693_pt1 | contig 29520 bp, 26 predicted proteins | sample S1TSphgellanicum_FD_89693 | JGI IMG/M metagenome (GOLD analysis project Ga0116227, IMG submission 89693) | Host-associated microbial communities from peat moss isolated from Minnesota, USA - S1T2_Fb - Sphagnum magellanicum MG | ecosystem: Host-associated > Plants > Peat moss > Unclassified... | reverse complement strand
TGATGATGATGAGCTTAGGAACTCCTCTTGTTCTTCCTTGACCAACTCAGGGGTTTGAAGAGGTCGCACTTGATCTATGTCAAACTCATCCTCAAGCTGTAATAAAAAACACCACCAGTCAGCATTGACATACCTAAACCATGCCTAGACCAACACAGAGGAAGGAAACAAAGGCAGAGAGATTCGGGGTGTCAGAGACCAAACATAGCAACTCTCCACCAGCACATAGATACCAGATATATGAAAATTAGAGCCCACATCTTCAAAACACAAAAACCATCCATGCACATAAAGAAGAAGACAAAAGCCAAAATTCAACTCCCAAGTGCACTTGGGGTGTGAAATACAACAGAGTCAAAGAAGCTCAAATTGCAAAGAAAAAAAGATTTTAAAATAATAATAATGATAATAATAATCCACAGTTTGGATCTGAGAGTGAAAACACATCCAAAGCCAAGAAAAGCTCCAATTTCAGAAGAGGAAGGAAAGAAGGAAGGCCTCACAAACAAACCTCTTCCGCTTGTATGGAGCTCCTTTTCTCCGTGAATCATCAAAACCGCCACTCTCGATCCCCAAAGAAAAACACACACACATACACAAAAGCACACCTCCCATGCACAGTAGTTTCACGCTGCTGCTGCTGCGACGGATTTCCGTTGAGGATCTTTGCAACAACAACAAAACAAATAAATCTACTGCAACTGAGCAGCAGACATCAAGTACACATTGCGAATGTGGTTTTGTGTTCTTATAATCTAGTGGGGTTGGGTTGTAATTAATTAAATTGTCTGTTTGTTGCAACAACAACAGTTTCACTACGACTTGACCAGAAACAAAGTCTGCAATCCCCTTAGCAGCGACGGTGGATCGCGGAATCTTTCGATCCGCTAAGATCCCTCGGGAGGCACCCATCGCTCCTTTCCGCCCTTTTTCCCTTCTTCCTCCTTCCTACCTACCTACCTACCTACCTGCCCACATCCCTTTCTCCTGCCACAAATGCTTTTTCTTTTTTTCTTTTCTTTTTTCCTACAAAATTTTCACCCACCCTCGCCAATTGTTGTTGGCACTACCTATCTAGTAGAGCAAAGCTTGATTAAAACTAGTGGGGAGGGGCCAAAAAATCCCCAAAAAACCCAAAAAAAACTCCCAAAATTTCCAATTTTTTTAATTTTAAAAGACAATATTTGTTGGGAAAAAAATTGTATGTGATCCCCTTTTGTTTTGGTTTTATATTTCTATTTTTATATTTTGGGGGTTGCTGAAAATAAGACTTTGAATGGCAAGAAATGTGAAATTGGCCACCCTATACCTACCACCAATTTAAAGAACTTTGATGATACTTAGGGCCACTTTAGATGAGGATAAAGGGTCTAGGGTCGAAGGAAAATAGAGCAATCCTATTGGATGAGAGCCATAAATTGGACCCGTGGCCTTTAAATGGGGGTCCAAGACCAAAAAAGGTGGCAAATCCAGGCTAAATCTACACGGCACCATTTTGGAGAGAAAATCAATCGGTTCAAACCCAAAAAAAAAAAAAGAAGCTAAAGACAAGAGCTCATGATTTGAAGAACCAACATAGAAGCTATGGTCCAAGGCAAGGTCCAACTCAAGGATTCAATTTGCTTCAAACAAGTCCAAATTAGTTCCTACAAATGTGGACCATGGGCCGCCATCTAAAGCGGGTCTTAGATGTTGTAGCTGCCCATAATAAGGGGTTGAAACTTACTCGTGCATGCGCGTAGTGATGAAAATTGTATTGTCTTGCCCCATCCGTGTTAGATAAGTGACCAAAGTCGATTTGCGTCAAATGCACATGCTACAATTATGTTCATAGTCCTCCTTAATATAATATATGATGAGGAGGGTTGTTATAGTCCCAAAATGAGCTTATTAGTTTTTGGACCAAATGAAATCCCCTTGTAAGTCATTAGCATTTAAAATTGAGTCCACGAGACAAATCCATCATCGAAATTTATTATTACTATAGTGAAATTAGAGGCCCATTTTGCTCCTTGTTGTACTTGTTACAATAGGAAACCCCATTTATTCTTTCCACATTTTATTCCCTTTCTTCGGAACATCTACATAACAACATGCCCATTACATTGGCCTTCATGTCTAGAAGGTAGGTATCTCACAAATTCTTCTGAGACAAAAACAAGTGGAAAGCAACTTTTTTCAAGATCCGTACCTATTTCTCAATGTCATTGGGTTGCCCACCCTACCCTAATAAACATTGTGATACGACACACCCAGGCATGTGCAAACCACAAGCCTCTATTTTCATATTCCTCAAGGATGAAAGAAGTATGACTCAAAAAAGTATCAATTGAGGGATCACATTTAGAACCCAACAACATTGAACAACCCATATCGAGCATTACCAAAATCCTTACTAAACTCATTCAAGCACAATTTGTTAAGCTACAATGACCCATATATTTTTTGACCTTGAAGAATCAAATATGAAGTTGCAACCCAACTCAAACACTCATAATAATCTTGGAAGGGAAATGAAACCTTTTAACCTAGGCTACTCCCAAATGTGATGAGCTTCTTTTAAGAAGTTGAAAACTTCAAACTCCCAACCCTTTTTCGAACTTTAAATCCCAATCCCAATTCAAGCCCTTGTGAATCCATCTTGTGGTGGCATTATGATTGAAGTCGAGTGTGACCATGATGGAATTCACTCGTGATCAAAGTTGGTGAGTGTTATGTGCATTCAGACTAGGTTAATTAGACCTAAACTACACCCCTCCCACAAACATGATAACTCAAACAATTTTTAAATATGAAAGGCCAAACCATAAATCAAGCAAGTGCATGACACAATAAGGTAGACAAGTGAGAGAGCATTCACACTGGTGCCTTGCACAATATGTTTTGGATGAAAAACAGTTAAGTTTATTCTAGTTTGGGGCAATAAAATGGCTTTGGCATAGAATATATGCATAAGATAATAATTGCTTTTGATTAGTCCAAGTGGTTTTATTTAAGTAAAATTTCATGTTTATGAATGAGGCTTCAGAAACAATGAAATATGATAAATACTCTTGAAAGCCCAAATATTTGTTATTATAAGTGGAGTTGCTCTAATGATAGGTTGATCAATATACAATATATGAATTTGTAGTATAGGGATAACATTTATAAAACTTTCTTAGAATTTTTATGAGGTACATCATTTAAGGAAACTTTTAAAACATTATCTCAATATGGATTGTTGATTTTTTTTTAATAAAAATGATCATGGTTGCAAAATGGCTAATGATGGATGAATTTCATTCATGAAAATATGAATTAAAGTATATAAAGTTAAACATATGCATTATGTTGTGAGTACTTCAAATCCTTTTAGTTTTTACACCTTTTATGATATTATTTGTGCATTTTGTTAGCAAATGCACCATATTATTGTGAACAAATTCCATTGAATGGTAGACATTCAAACTAAACTGATGATAATTTATTATGAAGTGCATTTATAATGCTCTCTATTGCAATTGTGTTACACCATTTTGGGGCCCCTTTTCATGGTTGGATTGCATTGCCAAACATTAATGGAGTATTAACTGAGGAACTTTATGCATAAGGTGCCTCCTCTCCCCTAAAACCCAATCACATCCATGACTTTTGAATGTCAAATTCTATCAGATCTTGACGATGGGTATGGACTAAGGACGTCAAAATGATGCAGTTCTACGAATTATGGTCCTCCACGAGAGCCCTCACTCAACTCTCACCTCACTACTGGGCCCACATTCCCAGAACAGCCCAATTTTTCATCCTAACCCTACCACTTGTACATGTCATTTGTGACCAAAATTCCTCTACAAACCTCGATGGGTTCTTACTTACAACTTCAAAATGCAAAACCCCGTGCAAACTCTTAAGGAAGCATCCCACAAAACAAGGAAGAAAAACAAAACACACACACACACACACACATTGGACTACAAAAGTCTTTGAGTAGTTGGTCTATTGTTTTCAAGGCCAAGGGCTGCTTGCTGCATATTTAATTGCAACATTCCGTGATGGGCTAGCACCCTAAAGGGTATTTTGTCATCGATCTCAGTGTTCACCCATCACCCCTGATATTCTAATTTTGTCTTCTTTCCGGGGTGGGGTGGGGGCCCAAAAGACATGACAATAGTAGTAGGTACTGAACTTTGGACTCCTTCTATGTTCTTATTCTATGTTCTTATCCAAGAACAACAAGCGGATAAAGCCACAATACTCACAACAAATCCGCACTTTCTATTGGCCTCACAAATCCACATAGTCCACCAAGTATGGGCCACGATATGACTCAAGTTAGTATAAATTATCTTCTCGTATTTGTTTACCTACCTATCGGTCCAGCAAGCGATTACTCTAAGGTGAAGTCCAAGGCCTCAGGCTTTTACCAATCCTAAAGAAAATGACCGGGTATAAGACTAGTTAACATGCGCTCAAGTTACACTAAAAAAATTTGGAACATGTTCTTATGGATAAATTGATTGGTCGAAGCACATGACATTTGCGGGTCCTCTCCCTTCCTTAACCATAAGCTTCATGTCTCAACAAAGTGGGGTCTACGATTCAGTATTTTATAATAAAAAAGAGTGTAACATAAATAAGTGAAACCTTAGTACTTTGCTCTTATACTCCTTTCTTGAACCCAATTCAAGGTATTTGCACCTCCTCCTCCTCCTCCTCCTACCCCTCCATATCAGCATAATATCATAGAAAAAGTCGACATGTCAGAAAGTTGAAATTTTCAAAAGTTATGCGATTGTTTGTTTTGAAGGGCATAAGATAAGAATCCAAAGAAAACCTTTTTTTCACCTTGCAAAGAACAATAATAAACACTCTATACACCACAAGAAGTTGAACATGAAGGTGTGAGTACGGACCGTACCTACCATACTTTGAAACCATCCTTAAGATGGAATATTAAAATAATAATAATAATAACAAAAGAAGAAAAATTCAACTTACCATTGGGTCTTATGGAGAGAAGTGGTAAATGAAATTTAGTGAACTAATAATTCCCTACTAGTAATTTGTTGAAAGTCAATCCGGTGTTCTTTCTTTTTTAAGGTATTGCTTGCAAGTTCTGTTGTTGAAGAGACCACCCCCATGCACGCAAGAAGCTCAATGCATATTCAACACATGATCTTTACTACTATGTGCAATTGCCCTTCCTTGTTTTTGGTCTCCATTTTCAAATTTATTCGACCATGCCTTTAGGCAAGGATTACACGTTCATTAGGGTCTAGGGTCTATCATGCCTTAATGCTAGAAATAGCTTGCACCTTATCGACATAAATATGTGATCTTCAAGCGCACTTATCTCATAAAACATGTGGTAATTTAAAAATAGCTCAAAAGATTCAATTATTTGGACTTTAAGCTCAAATTAAGTAGGTGAGGAAAATGATTTGATATTTCACTTTTTTTTTGAAAGATCTATTCAATTGTTATGCATTTCATTTATTTCATTATTGTGCAATTTTGATTTAATTGAGTTTTCAAATCTCATATTAAGAAATAAAAATAGGCATTATGAACTTAAATAAAAAGGCACAAGGTAAGGAGGAAGTGTGCTATGAACTAGATTGATCACGTAGGCATTGAGCTTACATGAATTGACTTGATAAACACAAGCTAGCTTAATTCAGATTTCAACCATTTAGAGTGCACAAGCCTAATTGAAGGGATGGCATGTCACATGGAGTCTTTCTTTGTGTTGGGTCCATGGAGTGTGGAACCTTCATCCATTGTTGCATTATTTGTTTCTTTGAGAATTATGTTGTGCAACACATTATTATTATTGTTTTTGAGGAGAGGAGCAATTTTTTTGCAAGGTGAGGAGTCGTTGACAAGGCCCATTAATATGGAGTAGATAGATGGAGCAAATACATTTTCAAAGTTGCCTTTGATTTCTTGTTTCTTGATTTTTTTGGCTTTGACAAACAATGTTCACAAACATTTGTAGTACCAAATTCATTTTTGATCATTTTTTAAATGTCACTATGGGACATCAAACAACACACAACATAATAGAGATATCCTTAAAGTGACCCAATCTCCCAAGTCTTTAGGTCTTTCTTTCATCCCCCAACCCCTCTTTCATTCAACCTCTAAACAATGTTATCTGCAAAGTAATAAAATTTTATTAAATATGGGTATAAAATGCTGAAACTCTAGATTAAATGCACAAAGTTTGAAAATATTTTTAGAACTCTGATGTCAAATCCATGTTTCATTTTTCATGGTTGAAAATGTTATTGCTGATCAATTGAAAGCTTTGCTTGTGATGGTGATATGAGGTAATTGTTTGTTTTGTGGGCAAATTCCAAACATGTGGTGTGGTGTATGGTGTTGTAATTCATGTGTATACTTGGCTGACCCATAAGTTACGGGTTGGAAAAACTCAAAATGTGATTCGTATGATGTAAAGAAAAATTGGGTTGTTTTGATTTCATGTGTTGCACGTGGCATGACCAAAGTTCACCATCTTTTACCAGATTTGTAGTGAACTAGAAAAAGCTTTAAAACCAATCTTCCGCAGACATCTCTTTTCAGGGACAGGGCATTTTTTTTATAAAAAATTGTAAAGCCTGGAGGGCCAGTCTTGTCATATTTTAAGCAAATTTAGGCTCTCTAGGCATAGATATGTTTTATTCTTGCACAATGCCATGCATAACAGGTATTCAAACATGTGATAACCGCGGGACATAAACCTGGGCATTTGCATTGGCACATATTCATAATTGACATTTTGTTTTTGCAAACAAAACAAAGCACCTGAATGAGTCTTTTTGCAAACATGGGTGTGAAATTGTCACACACAACTTACAAAAATTGTTCTAAACATTTGAGCTATGCTACATCAAAGACTAACTACCAGAACTGCAGCCTAGATGATGAAAGATGATGACAAGTTGGAGCTGATGCCACAGTCACACAACCCATAAATTTCCAAACCCTAAAACCTAGTGCCCTGCACATACTTACAATGTGAGATGCCTGCCCCACTCATGCATCTCACAGGCTTCACAAAAGAGAAGCCTGCCCAGCCCACCCATGTAAGGGCATCACCTGTGCATGGTAAAAGAAAGGCCTGCCCACACAGTGTATCTCAGATTCTTAAAACCAATGCCCTTCAGTCAGGTCAAACCCATACCCAGGTGTATGCCCCATAGATACCCACCCCGCACCTATATACCCACAAAGCACTGCTTTAAACTCTCACCAACCATTTGAGCATAACAGAATTTGTCCATGAGTTTTTGCCCAATGTGAATTATGTAAATTTCAATTGCAGGGAGAAAGAATTGATACATGACTTTTAACCTGATGTGAGTCATGTGAATTTCGAATGTAGGGATATAGATCATACATTCAAAGCTATTCAGGATGCCTATTCAGGCTCCTTCCTGCATCTCAATCACACTGCCACTGGAATTGTCAGCAAATCAACTCTGCATCTATGATATGTATACCTCCAGTTTTAATATCAGACCCCCTATGACTAATTCTGCATTGTAAGCCGTCAATGAGATTCAATTGCTCCATCAAAGTCAAAGACTGAGTTAGACTATGATTACCTCACCTCGTGGACCTCTTGTGGAGATTTGAGGGGTAACTGGAAATTGCTGCGGGGACTACCAGAAAAGCATATGGCAATAATCATAACATCTTGTCACACAAAACAAATTGTAATGCTCACCAACACACCAACTTTTCTTTGATTGTGCCATGGATTTTATGGTACAACGACATTATTGAAAAACCACAAATTCCCTGAAACACACGTGATGCAATAGAAAGACAATCCTCAATGCCATCTTCCTGGCCTGGACTTCCAGTTTAATCCTTGTTGGCCAATAACAGTGGAAAAGAAGCTCTCAAGAGATCTACCAAATATCAGGCAAGCAACAAATTGTGATCCAATGCACTAGGGTGACATTTGCCCCTACCTTTTTGCATTGATACAGGTGCCGAATATTTCTCAGGAGTGGTTGAGCTGAACATACTGGCAGTATATGACCATGTAAAGAGGGTCATGACACGTGAGAGAGTCTCAATTGGTCAGGCAGGTCTAAAGTTTGGATACCCGCTGCAACTCAAGCTTGGCAATGGTGCCCAAATGTACCTCATCTGGGCCATCTGCAATACGTAAAGTTCGTGCACTTGCCCACAAATGAGATAGTGGAAAGTCAGAGCTCACGCCCCCTGCTCCATGGACTTGAATGGCATTGTCCAATACCCGTAGTGCTGTGTTTGGGGCTGCAACCTTCACATCCAAGACAACATGACCAGCCCTCAGAGCCAAATGAGAGGAGAAGGATATCCAGTTGACAGAATATTGACAAGCAGCAGGAAACCTTTAAAAGCACACTTAAAGCAGTGCCAGCTGTTTGCAACTCTCACATATCCTGACAATTGCCTTAGATCAGAACGCTTCATGAGAATCCCCAAAACACAAGCAAGTAACAACCAAAAGTCAGAGAGTGAGACATACTTTAGCCATAGCAATAGCACCTTTTGCGACCTTATTGCCATACAAGTCCAGTTCATTGGCAGCATTTAAGACAAGGAGCCGGGTCTGCTCAATGTCCAACCGACACTGCAACACATCCACAACCACTCGGTGAAGATAGCATAACCACAATCTTCTCACAGAGGATTCTGTATTGTTCATATGTATTGAAGTCTTCTAGCTCCCAACCCGATGGCCCAAACTCCCTGCCCTACTTAACCCAGTCAATCTGGTGATTCCAATGAATGGGATGAAAATGTTTAGGGTCATGAACCTTTGCAAGCATAGAAGAAAACGAGCCCTGCTGGGCAAGAGTCTTGCCAAAAGCTTTCCGCTCTTTAGCTCTTTGCACCATCAAATCCATGGCACGCTCAGCAGCCCCCACCAAGCGCATGCAGTGATGTAATCGACCAGGACCCAGTCTTCCCTGCAGTAAACAAACCACAGAATCTACCCTAAGTTGCACTCATCATTTTAAACTGCAAAAGTGACATCCAAGAATTAACAGCATCCTCTTACCAAGACCAGGGAAGAAAAAAATAGTATACTGATGGTCTTACCTGGGCAATTTCAAATCCCCGTCCCTCCCCCAGCAGCAGATTTGAGACAGGGACCCGAACATTCTCAAACTTAACTTCAGCATGTCCATGGGGGGCATCATCATAACCAAAGACTAGCAAAGGCCTCACAATTTTAACACCAGGGGTCTTCATATCCACTAGCACCATAGACTGCTGCCTGTGCAAAGCAGCCTTCGGGTTTGTTTTCCCCTGCACAAATTACCAAATGATCATCACATAAGCATGGCTTACAGGTGTTTCCATCCACAACATAACATGGCTTCTTATAATTTGCTCGTGCTGAAGCTGAGTCTTGATTCAGTTTTCAGGTGCAACAAAAATTTTGAGTACCAAATGATTCTCATTCTATGTCCACTATAGATCCAAATTGTTCTAAGAAATGCTTGTATTCAGTGGCAATCACAAACCATGACAATAAGCAACTGGCAACGTGGGTCCATGGCACCACTTGTCCACCATTTGTGGCCATTAATTACATATTCATTCCCCTCCCTGCATTGACAAAACACCCACACCATTTCTTCTGGATTGAGTCCTTGTCCAATAGAATTCACAATGCACCCTCCTATTGCATGGCCATTGCAACTCCCATTCACACAGATCCACCAGCAAAAACAAATTCCAGAATACGCCAATATCAGTGTGCTGCCCAGAAGGAAAGAAGGAAGACACATAAAAGCACTACAATAAAGAGGGTAAAGAGAAGATGTGAGTCATGAGCAGCAACATGCCAAATTTGGTTAGAAAAAATTGAAGTATCTTATAGCAACATGGAGGAAACAACTGACCTCACAATTGAGCACTCGATGTTGGTTGCATCAGAAGAAGCCACATTGGGTTCTGTCATGGCAAAGCCTGAACGTATGTTTCCTTCTAATAATGGCTTCAACCAATGTCTCTGTTGTTCAGCACTTCCATACCGTAACAAAACCTGTACAAAACTGACATGTCCAACTTAGCAAACAAGAATAATGGTGAAGAAGCTTCTGCAATTGTGATACCTGGACTCTAATCAGAAATCGACAGACAAATTATAAACCCCTGCTATCAAATGAAATTAGAAACAGAGAGTGAAAGAGTGTCAAAAGAAAGAAGTGAGAAAGAAGACACTGTTTTGAAGGGGTAAGAACCATGCCTCCATGTTTCCAGTGTCAGGTGCACTACAATTAAATATTTGAGGGGCCCAGACTGAGCGCCCCAGGATTTCACACAAGTGAGCATAATCCAAATTGCTCAGTCCTGCTCCCACAAGCGTCTCACCCACACCTCTGGTGCCCAAGACTTGGTTGTCCTCATTAAGCAGATCAGTGGCCAGAGCCGCACTGTCGGCCTACAAATCTCAAAACATCCCAGCCATTCCCTAAATTAAACAGACTCTTATATATTTTACACCATGTTTCAACATTTTTCCTATATCCATGCATGAGATCTAAGGAGAAAATGTATTTTGCTGGAGCACAACACAAAAAATTTGTTTAAGACAAGAAACCCAAGATGCATCAATGCCTGAACATCATCAGGTAAACCTACAGGTATCTAGTATTATCCAAATATGCACAGACTTTGCAGGAGCAGTTTCCATCATTCGATGATCTAATTGCACGGACAAGAGGAGGTGAACAGTGAGAGTAGTACAGGTATCCAGAGGTTCCATAGTCCCTCAGACTTGGCCATCTTCTTTAACTGTTCTTCAATGGGGTGAATTGTCCATTTCTTGTCTGAAAATGCAAGTGCAGATAGCTCCTTCTCACTGGGGTATATATGGGTCTCCATAAATGCAAGTATCCTCTTTCTCAGTTCTTGCACCCTTGCTGATGGTGCAAACCCAAATGTCTTTCTCTGGTTATCATCTTCAGCTCGACAGGCTGCAAGGTTCACAAATGACTCTGAAGATCCTGCTTCCAAATTCAACTCTCACTTCAAAACTCACATCATTGAATCCAGGCCACAAATTAAAGAAATGAAACGATAGTCAGCATAGACAGCTCACTTGACAGAGATTGAGGGGGGCTGGCAGGCAGCACTGAGCCTTGTTGTATCAACTTCAATGCAGTAGCTGCAAAGTAAAGTGCCATTTTCCCAGTGTCCTCAGCGCGCTTTCCTCCTGAAGCATTCCCCTGCAAATACAAAGGAATTCAAGAATATTTTAGGAGAAATCAATGTCACAGTCAGTCACTGCCAGATTAACACTCAGAGAAGAAAGAGAAGTTCATCATCTCCTTGTCATCTTAACACTCTTTTGAAGCAGCACACAACTCACAAAACTCAATGCATAATTGTCCTAGTCTAAACAGGCTGCTGCTGAAGACAGGAGGTCAGTAATCTCTTTAGTTTATTTCTTTAAAAATATAATGCACTGTCTAGCCATTTTCAAAAGTATCATTTTTCGGAGGTTATATTACCTTTATTCTTCACATCAGACAAGGTTTCCACATTCATAAAGGGGTTTGACATCAACCAAGGACTTGGTTGAGTAAGCTCATCATGTTCAATATGATTGCATTTGTATTCTAGAGCAACAACTATTAATTGGATTGCATTTGGAGCAAGAAGCATCACTGGAAATCAATATCTCAAAAATAAGAAACATGCCAATAAAGAATAAAGGACTTTTCTCCAACCTGTAGCATACGGAGGTAGACTCCGGCACAGATGGCACCATAGCGGAAAAGGGAAAGTGCGGTGTAGAATGTCCATGTATCAGCTGGCCATGGAACAGCCTGCAATGCAACCTCAGATTCAGAAACACAACTGAAACTCATTCCAAATAGTACATAAACTCATTTCCAACAAAGCAACCAGCAGACCTAAAAACAAGATGTTTTCACCATTCTCAACCCCAATCCAATGTATAGGATTAGCAATTGAGTAAGAAAGGCTACTGAAGATGGACACCTTCTGACTGCAGGAAACTGCCAAATGAAGGGCAACCTGACAACTTGGCCACACTGTGAATCATCATGCACAGAACCTGCTCACTGGGGAACAGTGATATCATCTCTGCCCTCAAGGTATCCAATTCCACCAGATCTTAATTTTTCAACATAATCCTGTCAACTGTACTACTGACAGCAAAGAGACAATACATTCTGCATGTCTTCAAAATCTTTGTCAAGGTCAGGTAGATTGATCCTTTCCACTGGACATGTGACTTACCGCCTGTTTGCAATAGTGGGCGAGGTATTCTGGTAGGGATGGAATTCCCTCTGGACTCTCTTCATCAAAGCCGTAACCTTTGGCAGATGGTGGAGTCTCATTATTCTTCACCACATAAGGCTGCACAAGTAAATTGCACAAACTCAGACATGAAGGTGGTGCCTGATTGAGTAGACAATCAAGCACTTGAAGATTATGCAAGAGAAAATGAGGTGCGAATGGGATTATCAGGGGACATTCTGATTCTAGGGGTCACAGGATCAATCACTTGGAGATCTGTGACCTGATCAGTCTGGATTATTGGTTCTAGAAGTCAACAATTCTAGGTACTGAATTAGAGACACCATGAACATATCAACCATTCATCCCCTGTGACTACATGATGTTCTTCTGGCTCTTCTGAAGGTGTGTTTATCCATGCCATCAAGAAACACCCTACTAAGAACAGTGATGTCTAATGGCAATCTTTGCAGATTCATGGTCAAATGAATACTCATGCCGTAGCTGTTACTTTGTATGCCACATGCTTTTCACAATGCCAGGCTATTCTGATGAGGCAAACCAATGCTGACCAAACAGTTGTATGCAATATCTGACATCTGATTTCCAAGAGTAGACAGCTCCCAATCCAGCACTGCTATGACTCGGGCCTGCCATGCAAGTCAATACCACATGAGTAAGAAAACAGCATAATGAACAGACAGACCAACTTTTTGTCCACTGGTGCTCAACTTAAACTGGAAGCATGGAATGTGCAAAGTTTCCTTTCAGAGCACAGAATTGGAAAAGAACCATTTCTTAGTAACTTGGGTAACTAGGCCAGAATACATGCCCTTAAAAAATAGACCTCATGAGAAATTGCAGAACTCACTTCTGTAGGATGGAAGACAAGGTTATCAAGCCGGAAATCTCCATGCACAATTCCAGTCCTTGAACCTATGTGTCTATCTTCAGCAGGAACATGCTCCCTAAGCCACTGGATCAAGGCCAGCATGTTGGGATCTGGGCTGGGCTTTCCGTCCCCTGTTGATAAGTTGTACTGTGCTGCCCATCGTTCAACCTACACTAGCAAATAACAAGATATTTGTAAGCCAGTTGCTGAGATACTGACTCCAGCTACTGACTACAAGTTTCAGTAGGAAGAGCACCTGCAAAAATTTGAGAGCTGACATCTTGACAGCGACACCAGGAGAGCAGCACAAGGGCAGTCATTAGCTTCATTCAAATTCCAATTCTGCAGAAATATGTCATTTCATGTACTTGGTTCTAACCTTCAACATCATTTAGGGTAAGCAACTTACTTTAGATGGGAACAATACTGTATTCCTGGAACTCTAAACCAAAGGCAGTGCCAGTTTCTGCAAGGGATGCATACTACCATACTAGGGATGTGAATAAGGTCTTACCTGTCGTTTACAGTAATCTTCTCTCCGACCATACCGACCCAATCCAATGGAATCAACATCAGCCAAGTGAATGGCAGCCAAAGTTTCTGCCATAGCCCAATAGATAGCACAGCGCTCTTCAGGCTGCAGCTCCTGGTAGATGAAAAACCACCATCAACAACTTCAGAATCCCCAACCCTTCATCAAATAGTTTTGGCAAGTACAACACAGCATGGTCAAGTTCTAAATGTTTTTGTTGACTGAAGGACTGAAGCTTACTGGCAGAGAGGGGTTCAGGAAGAGGCGCCCCTCTACATGCTCCATGACATAGAAAGGGGTGCCTATCACACTTGAATCTGTGCACAAGCAGTATACATGTGGAACAGGCACCTTCGTCTTTCCATTGCCCAGTGCTGCCAACACCTGCATCATTCAGCTTTTGTATTTCAGCCTTCACCACCAAATGACCACCATCACCCCTAAAATGACCATGAGGCCAGGAAAGACCCATTAGTTTAGAAAAACTCTAGAATTCCAGCACAATGTTAGCGTTCCAAAAAGCAAAATGTGAGCTGTTGGAGGCACTGGATTTTTATTACAAAAAGTGCCAGACACCAAACCATAGTAAACCAATCTTGCTCCAAAGTGATCAAATGTGAGTGGATAGTTAGGCTTCATAACAAGAATCTTAAGACATCTGCTCTGCTTTCTGCCTGCTTTTCTAGAATTTTGTCATTCCCAGTCAATGCATGCAAACACATACAGTCCATGACCAAAGCTCAAATCGATAGCCTGCACTGTATGAAATGAAAGCTATCATGTCATATGGTAGACCAAAAAGAGGAAGCTCGAAGATACATGTCAAGAAGGAGAACCTCATATTCACGCTCAACAGCATGTGCAGATTGGAGAAGCTTGCCAGGTGGCTTCTTGCGTAGTACAAAACGTTTTTCAACTCCATTGAGCTCCACATGCAACAGGTAAGTGGGGTTGGATTGCCCATGACCAAACTGCATCCGCCAATTTCCAAAATTGCTGTTACTCCATCAGTGTACACGAGGGTGAAAGAACACAGGATGCTGTATTCGGGATGGAAAAATACCTGCAATACATGTAATGTTGCAGGAGGTGGCAAAAATCCAGGAATGGAGGCTTGTAAATACTGTAGAAGCCTGGCCTCATCCAATCGGTGGCGGGGATCCACGGGTACCACCACACTACTTGTTGTCGTCACCATAGTCACAATCGGATGTTGCTACGAACTCAAAGTTCAAGATTCTGCAACACAAAATGGCAATGACTTAGACATGAAAACCCAACCACATTTCCTTGTTTGGAACTACATTGAAGAGAAAAGGCACTAGGGTAGAGGTATGCTTGCTTCTTCAAACATTTCTCCCAGCGCCGTTTCTCAAACACATGTGTCTCTACTCCCTAGATTCCGGATTCCATAATACTTCCAGTTGTTATGGCACCTAAAGAAAACCGCACAAGTACGCAAACGATCGAAATTGCATAACCAAGCTCCTGCACTGAAAATTCACCGAACGTCTAGTAGAATCGAAAACTTACCTCTAAACCTAAGAGCTAAGCGAGTGTCACACCAAAACGGCGAGAATAAGAACAGAACAATAACAACAGACCGGAATCGAAGCCCTGAATCTTCAAACTGGACGCGATATCAAAGTCAATTCAAGACTTCAGGGCCTCGTACCGCACTCAGATGGTATGGAAATTGTATGCAACCGACGTGCTACACCAAAAAATTCAATTGCAAAGTTGAGACAACGAGACATAAAACTTGAAGGAAAAAGGAAGACTAACAAAGAAGAAAAAGAGAGACGGACACAGACACACAGAGAGAGAGATAAGGGATCTTACCAAGTTGTGAACAGACTGTTGCCGTTCCTGTTCCAGGATTCGAAACTCGAGGAGAAAGAAGCAATCCAGTTTGCCGAATTCGGGGCGCAAGTCGGTGCAGTAGAGGAGAAACCGGACGAGAGGAGCGGAAGTGCGCTTGTGCAGCATTGCAGCGGAGAGCTCGCAACTGCAGTGCTGCAGAGAGCTCCCTGCCCGTACACACACATGGGCTGCCCTTCTTGGATGAAAATGACGAGTGCAAATGTAAAACAATTTCTCTCAAAACCAAGTATTCATCAATTATCATCCACGTACATCCAAACCTCAACGTACGTGGATGTACGTGGATGATAATTGATCCTCAACGTAAAATCCCTTCGTAGGGTGTTCTTCGCAAGGGGGTATTAGCCAGTGTTGTGGGGGTGGGTATCAGAATTTTCTGATACCCGTTGAATCGGTTTTCACAAAAAAAAACTTACAAAAGGGTTTCGGTTTTCACCTTTTTTTTTTTTTAAAAAATTTATACGCCAAGCTAAGGTATCAATATTTTTTTTTAAAAAATTGAACCAGTTTTCACAATGTCGTTTTTCATAAATTTGAGAATAGTTCGATTATTGTTTGTTTGACGATTCTCACAAACTGGTTATTTATTTATTTTCATATTAATAAATAAATAATAACCAAAATCACAAACAATGGTATTAATTCTATTCCTTTTCTTAGATTAAAAATCAAAAAATCATAAGCAATGTTTTAAATAATAATAACCTATGGGTCAGTTTCATCATTAAATAATCCTCAAAATAGTGAAATGAGATTTTTTTTTTTGTGAAAATATGAAGTTGACATGTTGAAAATCATCACAATTATCATAGGCTACATTCTGAATCATATCACAATATTGTAGTATATGGTGGAAAAAATTATATAGTTTCATATTTTAAAAAGGAAATCACTTTTTGAAAAAAATTAAATTAAATTATTTGTTTTGTCAATGTGGAAACTGACCTTAGGCTCATGTAATGAATTTTGTTTGTTAGCTGATCTTGTGCTTCTTTCCAAGTTTGTACAAATTTTTTTTTTTGGACCCAAGAAGAAAAAGGAAGTTGGAACATTGATCTTGAACAGCATTATGAAAGAGGCTATTAAACCTGGCTTTCTCCAAAAGATGAAAATTAAAATAATCTTAACAACCCACACTTCTTTGGCTTACAATTAGCCACCCACCAGCTCCCTCATGACGAATGTGTGTGTGAGAGAGAGAGAGAGAGAATGAGCATGTGTGTGTGTGTGTGTGTGTGTGTGTTTGGGCGGGGGAAGAGAGAGATTTGCAACACATTTGAAGCAAATTTGCAATAAAGTTTGGATCTTTAAGCTCTCTTGCATTGTTTGCTGATCGTTGCTCTAGTCACAATCAGCAGTCCAAAGTTGGTGTTTTCGTTGTTGTTGTTGTTGTTCTCATCAGTTGTAAAGCACAAAACTTGTGCAAGCAATTCTTCAAGCAAAAATTAAGATTTTAGTGGTTAGGAGCAAGAGGGGAGGGAGGAGGGAGAGACAGAGGAGACTCAAGAGTCGAGTACTTATAATGTGACTTTCTGCTGGCTGGTCTTGCTCGTCATGTCTCTTGCATCTCTCTCTCTCTCTCTCAACCTTTTTTTGTGCCTACAAAATCTGATTTTTCCAAGGAGATTTGCATGCTTGCAATACCATCATTTCTTTGTAAACGCTCACTCTGAGCATAAGGAAGAGCAAGTCTGCTTGTGAAAGCATTGAGTTTTTTGGTTTGTGAAGAGTATCTGAGATCTGTACTTTTTAGCGTTGTATTCTTGGTGAGCTCACTGCAGTATGAAGATCAAGAGAGGAGAAGCATGTGTAGTGAGACCATCAACAACAAAAACTAGACCACCACCATCATCACCGTCTTCAGGTGGGACGAGTAATGGCGGTGCTACTACTTCGGTTGTTGCTGAATGCAGTCCTAGTAGCTCTGCTGCTCCTTGTGCATGTGTGCCTCTGAGTAGCTCGGATTTGGTGGTGCCTAATGTACATGTGGAGGTTGTGTATGCTTTTGCTGCACCTTGTCCTCCCGCGCATGTGCTCCGAGACTCTTTGGCCACGGTTCTGGATGAGTACAGGGAGTGGGCGGGGCGTCTCGGACACGACGAGACGGGTCGACCTGCCATTGTCTTGAATGATGCGGGAGCTTCGTTTGTGGAAGCTGAGGCAGATGGACCAATGCAGGATGTGTGCCCTTTCAATCCCTCCCCCTTGCTGCTTGACATGTTGCCTCCGAACCGAGGAGTGGAGGAGCTTCTTCTCATTCAGGTTTGGCAAATAGCATTCTCTCAGCTCCCTATCTCCTTCCGGTCTAGCTGTCATGCTTTGCACACTTAAAAAGAAGCAGCATTCTGTCCTGCTGTGACAACCATCAACCCTCGACATAATACAGATCACGATCACATTGCAAATCTCGGCAGATTCTAAACCTCTAATGATGAGACAAAGCATGAGTTCAGTCTCATCACCGTTAGGACTACAATCAGGGCAAGGCAACCTGGTTGAAAGGCTGTATAGATGAAGGTGCTTCACATGTACAATCCTATGACTACTCTGCTGCATTATGAGAACAAAATCCGAACGGATTTTCAATGTCTCTTACATAGGATTTTGCTACTTGTTGCTGTTTGAAGGTCTCTGAACATGTGTGTGATCTTTGCTTTTTGTTTGATCTGCACAGTTCTGTTTTTGTCTTCTTCTCTGTTCTTTAGGTTTTGAGTTTCCTCTTGGAAAGGTTGTTAAGGATGATGTAAAGACAGTAACATTGAAATATTGCATCACAACAGGTTACATATTACACATGTGGAGGGACAACACTGGGTGTGGCAAGGCACCATCAAGTGGCAGATGGAGAAGCTGCAAGCAACTTTATGGATGCATGGGCGGCTGTCTGCAAAGGAGTTCCTCTTGCACCTGTACTGCATGACCGGTCTGCACTGATGCCTAGAGAGCCCCCAAACCCTACTTTTGATCACATTGAGTATAGGAAGCCTACACCGAAACCTGAGTCAGGAGAAGCTCCTGTCCATCCCCCCTTAGTACGGAAGAAGCTTCACTTTGATGTGGAGATGCTTAAAAGAATCAAAAGCCATGCTGTGAAGGCAGATGATGATCGTGGCTTCTACACAACCTTTGAGTCTCTAACAGGACATTTGTGGAAATGTGTAACGCAAGCACGAGGATTAACTGGAGAGATGGAGACCCGAATTATGGTTGCAGCCAATGCAAGACGTCGACTAAGCCATCCTGTTGGTGAAAACTATCTTGGTAATGTGATATTCCATGCTTGTGCTCAAACTACGATCCAACAGCTGATTGAGGAGCCTCTAAGCTCAGCTGCAGGTCTGATTCATACTGCAATCAGGAGCCTTGACAATGAGTACTTGAGATCAGCAATTGATTTTGTGGAAGTTCAACGGAAAACTCCAGTTGCAAGAAGCAGGAGCACTGTGATGAGTCCAAATCTTAGCATTACCAGTTGGGTGCAATTGCCCCTCTACAAGCTCGACTTTGGATGGGGAACCCCAGTCTATGCAGGACCTCCTTGGGTGCCTTTTGAAGGTCTGGTTATGCTAATACCATCTTCCACACAAGATGGGAGTATTGATGCAATAATTGGACTCTTTGAACCAGATATGGCCAAGCTGGAGGAAATCTGTTATGAAGCTTCATAGACTGTGGTGCCATCTTCAGATGAATGGATGCTGGTGAGGATATAGGTTCATCAGATTGAGCACCGTTTGTGTGCTCTTGCAAACATCACCCTTGCCTGTAGGGAAAAACTCCAGAGGCTAGGAAACCAAAAAAAATAAAAATACTGTTATTGCCAATCGATGCAAAATTGGTTAGCTGCCAACAATCAACAAGGTGTTTTCCATCCTCATGTGTTGCACTTCTTGTGAAACATTTCAAAGTAATTCTCTTCATTGTTTTCTGGTGTTGTAAGTGGAGCTTGGGAATCCTAAGAACTATTTTGGTCTCTTGGTTTCTTCCAATCCAATAGCTCTATTGCAACACCAGGTTGAAACATCGCTTGACCTACTGCTCATCTGCATCCCACCTTCTTGTGCTGATGAGCAGTAGGCCAATTCATAATTTGGATCTGATGATGCTCAGACAACAATCCTCCCATCATTGTGTTCAACAGTTGGACAATCATGATATGAAAATCACCTTCCAACTGTCTTCACTCAACTCCAGTGCTACTACTGTACTGTGTGCTTGAGAATTCACTGCAACTGTCTAGTTCTACGTACACATCTGTATGGCTTTGCTATGCACAAATGTGTCCTTCACTTGTCTGGTGCTGCTACTGCATTGTACACTCGAGAATTCACAGCAATTTGTCTCCATCTATGGACACCTCTCTATAGCACTGCTATGCACAAAGGTATCACAAAAATTTGGTCATAGATTTTCCATCCCTTGTATCTAGAACCAGTTTTAGCAAGGTGTATCCTTCTGGGTGAAACACTGAGAAGCCTTGCTCTCTGAAAATAGCAGGTAGGTTCCATAGACTAAACCTCCAGTTCTTGAGAAGTGATGTTCGTAATCATTATAAGTTGGTGGATGGTGTGGTGGCCATACTTGCTTGCCACTTATCCACTCCTCATGATGATTGTCTAGTCCCTGACATTTGCTTGAGCGGCAAGTTGGGCTGCTGTAGCTTTCCTGGTCTGGGATTCATAATCGGGAGGGATTGCTGGTGCAACTGGAGTAGCAGTGGATGCACTTTTGTGTGGTGCATGTGATGCAGTTTCCACATGTTTCATCCTTGCATTATCTGAGGTTAGAGTGGGGTCAAGGTTCCTTTCTTCAGCTTTATGTGCTGCAGAACTTGCAGTCTGATTGGAAATCAGGTGAAGACTGCTCAACAGTTCAGAAGCCTTTTGCTTGAACGCTTCCCAGTCAATTGCTACTGCACTCTGGCCAGAATTGTCCTTATTTTCTCCCCGGATTTCAGAAGCTTTTGCTTCAGCTTGTTGAGCAAGTTCAGAAGCTTTTGCTTCTGCTTCTCCAGTAATCTCAGAAGCTTGTTCCTTTGTCACATACCAGGTGGAGGCTGCATCCTCCTGGGATGCAGCAGGTGCTGATGCACCCTGATCATCAGCAGCACTTTCTCCTCTACTAGCAATTCCTAGAAGCTCAGATACCTTTTGCCTCAATTCATCCAAGATGGAGCTGACTCTCTCTGTATGCTCCCTGGTGGTCTCTTTCGTGGCACCTGCAGCCTCAGAGGCCTTCTCTTTTGCAGATTCTGTCATCTCATATGTCTTATCCTTGGCAGCCCCTGGAGTCTCAGAAGCCTTCTGTTGTGCAGATTCTGCTGTCTCGTATGTCTTATCCTTTGCAGCTCCTGCAGTCTCAGAGGCCTTCTGTTTTGCGGATTCTGCTGTTTCGTATGTCTTGTTCTTTGTTGTCTCCAAAGTAGATCCTACCTTCTCCTTGGCAGCCCCTGTAGTCTCAGCAGCCTTCTCTTTTGCAGACTCTGCTGTCTCAGATGTCTTATCTTTCGTTGCCTCCAAAGTAGATCCTACTTTCTCCTTGGCAGCCCCTGTCATCTCAGCAGCCTTCTCTTTTGCAGACTCTGCTGTCTCAGATGTCTTATCCTTCGTTGCCTCCAAAGTAGATCCTACTTTCTCCTTGGTAGCTCCTGCAGTCTCAGAGGCCTTGTCTCTTGCAGACTCTGCTGTCTCATACATTTTATCCTTAGTTGTCTCCAATCTAGAGCCTATGTTCTCCTTGGCAGCCTCTGCAGTCTCAGAAGCCTTCTCTTTTGCAGACTCCACTGTCTCATATGTCTTATCTTTTGTTGTCTCCAAAGTAGATCCTGCCTTCTCCTTGGCAGCCGCAGCAGTCTCAGATGCCTTCTGTTTTGTTTGATCTACAGTTGAAGCAACGCTCTCTTTTACCTCTCCAGCTTTCTCTTGTGCTGCTTCAGCGGTCTCACCAGTCCTTTGCTGGAGTAGTCCAAAAAATTCAGCAGCCTTCTGCCTTAGTTGTTCCAAGAGTGAGCCCAGACCAGAGTAATGTTGCTCTTGTGCAGTTCTGACAGCATCATCAGCATGTTGTTTTGCAATTCCATCACCTTTGTATGGCTTGTCCTCTGATGCTCCCAAGGTTGAGGTGTTGCGGTCCTTGACTTCATCAGCTTTCTCCTTGGTAGCTTCAGCTGTCTCAGACACCTTCTGGGCAGCAGTATCCTTTGCCACACTTGCCTTTTGCTTTGTTGCATCCAATGTTTCTGCAGTTTTGTTTGATGCAGCTTCTGCATACTCAGACACAGTCTGCTTGGTACCTTCCACCGTCTCACTTGCTTTCTGTGCAACAGTATCCTTTGCCTCACTTGCCTTCTGCTTTGTTGCATCCCATGTCTCTGCAGCTTTTTTTGACACAGCTTCTGCATACTCAGACACGGTCTGCTTGGTACCTTCCACTGTCTCACTTGCTTTCTGTGCAACAGTATCCTTTGTCTCAGTGGCAGCTTGCTTGGCACTTTCCACTTTCTCAGTTGCCTTCTGTGCAACAGTATCCTTTGTCTCAGCAGCAGCTTGCTTGGCACTTTCCACTTTCTCAGTTGCTTTCTGTGCAACAGTGTCCTTCGTCTCAGCAGCAGCTTGCTTGGTAGTCTCAGCTACACCCTGCACAGTGTCCTTCACTTCCTCATACCTGCAAACAACATTACACCTTACAAGTCAACATCTTTGCAAGTTGAAATCTTGAGAGCTTTCTTTCTTCATTGCAGATGCAAGCTTCTTATTGAAAGACTTGTTGACAAAAAGTGAAACAATTCACATTTCTGCAGCAGTCTCCTTGGTTCTCTGGACAGTCTGCTCGGCCATCTCTTTTGCCCTCTGAGCAGCTTCTTCAGCAGCTTGCAATGCCTGCTCATACACCTGCTCCACAATTCTCCTCAACTCCTCCAGCTTCTCCTGTGTGGCCTGTGTGTATTGAGCTGCTGTCTCCTGCAACACAACACACAATCCACAAAAAATTTGGAACCTCCAAAGACATGACAACATGGAACTCACATAGTTCTGACATAGATTACACTCAAAGAAAATGGAAAAATCAAAAGCATCAGCTGAACTATTGGATTACCGCAGCTGCTTCCTTGGTTTGAACAGCATACTCAATCGTCTGATCCTTGGCAGCTGCAGCTGCATCAGCTGCCTCCTGTGTCTTCTTTGCAGCTATGTCCTTGGCTGCCTGAACCTCATCCTGCACTGCCTTCAAGGTAGCCACTCCCTGCTCCTTCACAGCCTCCTTCAACTCAAAAGCAGCTTCCTTTGCAGCTTCTGCACTTCTCCTCGCCTTCTCTGCTGCTTGCTCCCTGGCTTTCTCTGCCTCATCCCTGGGTGAGGCATGCTCTACTGTTGCTGCCATACCCAAAATCCTTTTGTCCAAGTCTTCAGATCCAGCCTGCAAAACAAAATGTTCTCTTAAACGCTAGCTTCAAGAATTGAAGAAACTGACACTAGTTTTCTTGACCCTTGCTTCAATTCTTAATCAGATACTGTGAAGAACTTGTACATTTTTTCTCATCCCTGCTTCAAAGCTTCAAACCCAGATTTCAAACCACACAAATGTCCTTGATCTTTAATTGATTCTTTGAATCCAAAACACAGACACCAACAACATGAAAAAAAGCTTCTCAACCTTTTTCCTTCAAGAGCTTTGACTGCAAAACTGCTAAATTCCTTCAACTCCTTCTGGCTTTAAGGTGCCAAAAATCCCCAAACTGCATAAACAAACTGATCTTCTTCTCAGCCTGTTTGCTTCAATCTAAGCTCCTAATTGCAGGAGAACACACCAATCTCCTCACAACCTTTTATGTCCAAACTAAGACTGCAAAAAGAAAGACACTATTTTATTCAACTTCTGCTTTGATGAAAGCTTCAACCGCAGACCGCCAAAGACAACTTCATGATCTCCAAGGTCATACATAATTTTGTGAATTGTTGATGCTTCTGGCGACGCGAGGAATTATTGCAGGGAGCTTGAAGGACAGTTGGGAGGGAATACCTGCCTCTTCTACATTGCCTTCAGCTGAAGATGGCCCACCAAGTCCAACTGTTCCTTCTTCAACGTGGCAATCCACATGCAGCTGAAAAGTAGCAAGTGTTCTGCCATTCACATGGCCCACTGATGATCTCTCTGCCAGAAGATCGAGACACATTCCCCAGTTTCTCCAAGTTCCTTCACCATTCCATCTCTGGATCCATGTAAGTAATCCATTGGTCACCACCTGGCTGTCTTGGATCAGGATCCAAAACTGAGACTTGAGTTACACTGCAGTTCTGTTCAGAAAAAGCAACTGCTTGCTCTTGGACTGCAGATTGCCTCAGAAAGCTTTGTGAACTTTGCTACATTTATGAACTCTTTGAGCACCATTAGGCTTTGACTTTTGACTGCCACATCCTCCGCAGGGACATGGAAAAGTCAGTGGGTGTCTCCTTGAGATCAGAGTGCTGGTAACAAGCAGCGAAAAAGCAAGGATCCTACTGGAACACAAGCCATTCCTGGTTAAAAAATGCTGACACCTTGGAGAATTCCATGATGCTTATGGTGTTTTGCTCTTGGAAATGAACTTGTGCTTGCATTGTCACCACGTCATTCTCCAGGACCATTAAAAGATTTGTTCGTGAGATTCTGTGCTTGAAATCTGTCATCTACCTTCCAATGTCTGACTTAGAAATTTTGCACACTTATTCCATTGCAATTCTAGATCTCACAGTCGAACATTGCTGCTCACTAATGTGAGTAAATCGTTCACATCAACATATGAAGGATCAACTGTGAGTCACAAAAATTTGCAATCTGGGGTTTGTGATTTAGCAGTCAAAGAAGGAAGAAAAAGGTGAGAAATGATCTCTGATTGCTGAAGGAGAATGGGTGGCAAAATTGAGGTCCCAGTCCCAACATTCCCAAACTAGAACGTTGCACCACAGTCCTCAATATGGTCATTGTGATTAATAACCCTTGGCACATGGACCACCTTCCCAATCTAGAATTCCCTTTGCAAACAGGAAAACAAATGTGGATGTTGTTGCACTTCAAGTCCCATTCCAACTAACTGATCAGAAGCAAGAGAATAGGAATTGAAACCGGTCAATGGCATACATGTGCAAGGGCAGGGAGAGGCAGTACAAAGAATCAAGTAGTGAGTGGCAAATGGCGGCAGCAGCTACAGCTTTTGCTCCTTATTGATTTAACTCTGGATCAAATACCTCAACTATGGTCCAAATCTATCACAGTTGCATTTTCATAAGTCCAGGTGCATGCTGGTTCTTTACAACCTGTGAAGAGGTTCAGATTGAACATATTGTTATGACCATTGTCACTTCATTTCAATCATCACAAATGTTGCTTTACTTGTTAGACTGCATCATATATTCACTCACGATCAGCACACAACTTCACAAACCCCTTATTGCTTGACTCAAAACTCCACACACATTTTTTGCCCCTGTCCATATCTCTGTGCTCAAATGCCAACCGATGAACTTCACATATTAAGACATCAAATGGTATTTCTTTACTCAGACTTAATCATGTTTACACAACACAATAACATTATAACTCACTCAAACCTATTGCATAGCTCATCAAGCTCTTACATTACTCTATTGCCATCACCCTTTCTTGTTTCAAATTCATACCAAATCTCACTAGCTTACCAGATACTGTAGTGATATAAGCAAAATAGAGCAGTTCTCCACAAAATAATATATTATCTCTCTCATGTGAATCAAAAAATCCCCATACTCTCAATTGAGAAAGCCAGAACAAGGTTAAAACCCTTTCCTTGAAGTCAAAGAAAGATTTCCAGATAAGGACATTCAGAACCAGAAAGAAGGAACAATACAGAAGAGACAAACTAGAATGAAGAAAGAATAAAAACAAGCAATATGAAAACAGTGGGAATCAAACAGCAACAAAAACTAAACTCAATTTGGTACACTCTCAGTCCCCATCGTTTCCATGCTATGACCTTCATTTTAGTGATACAAGTTCTCAAGGAAAGAATCATTGATCTTCAGCAATATCACATACACTCCTAACAGTCAAAGCAAGTTCCTTCTCACATTTCTTAGCTAACTCATGGTCTCCTTCACATCCTCCATTCCTCTCACTTCTTTTCAACTGCTCCACCTAATTTTCAAGCCCTCAATTCCATGCTGCCATGGGTACAAACTATGCAGTTGCATCACACCACAGCAGATTAAACCAAAAAAAGAAGAATAAGCTCTGAGCTTCAAAGCTCACGGCACGTTCAGAACATCACCCTCACTTGTGCCATCATCCTGAAACAGAAGCTCAAAGGCCATCAGACTGCAAGCTGACACTTTCCAAAGAAAACCCTAACCTCCCTTCTTCCCAAGTCAGTCCTTAACCAGAACCCTACTATTCACACATCACAAACTATCAGAAACCCTAGATTGCTTGGATGGGGAGAATGGCCAACGCCGCGCCACTATTGCCTTCAAAACATCAAAGCTAGTTGTAGGTTTAAGAAGACAATACGTTTGCAGTGAAGACATCTTTCTCTGCTTCATGTAGCACTCACCTATATGCTATAATATACTATGATATTTTCTTACACCTTGATGATGATGATGTCCCTAGCATCAAAGATATCGTGGAGGAGATCAAGTTCAAGCCACAAATCCAAGCAAGTATCTCCTGCCTGATTCCAAGTCAAATAATGCACATGCACCTCATGTATCTGCCATCATGCTGAAAAATGCGATCCCGTTTTCTCGATGCTGATGGTTTACATTTCTTCAGCTTGATGGCAGATGCATGGAGTGAGAAGGCGTTAAGAGCCAGCACCTGTGAATAGAAGAAGCATGGAGGGAAAGGGCGGAGATGCCTGGGTAGTCACAACAGTCGAACATCAAAAGTAGACAAGAATGAAACGATCACTTTGAGATAAATAACCGTCTCAAGTCTCAAGATGTTATGGACATGTACAAACGTGGAAGCCATCCCTGGTACCAACCCCAAGTCACCGACCACTCTTCTCGAGCGTCCATAAACGACTAGGCTAGAGAGTACTCTGTTTAATTGTAGCTTGAAACAAGCGCAAGGATCGAGTTAGAAATATTGATGACAGATCTACCAAGAGCTCTCCGCCCCAACCATATCACACAGGTTGCTACAGGGTGCTCTTCTTCCACAACCAACCATAGCTTCGTGTCAGTCAGAAAACGATACTTTCCTTGAAATCGACCAGTCGGGACTGAGTCGTGAGCCCAGCAGTGAATGTTTCGGACCCGACAGGTTCATCGGAAAGGAGAGAACGAACGGAAGTCGTCGTCGTCATGATCGGTCGACAGGTTCATCGGAGCGAACGAAGTCATCGTGACCATCGTGAGCGCTCAACAAGTTCACCGGAGCGGAGAGACCGAAGTCGTCGTCGTCGTCGTCATGAGCGGCGAGCGTCTATTATGTGTAGGGTAAAGCCCTAGGATGGGGGTATTTTCAAAATAAGGGACCTAGGACGAGGCGATAGGAGATGTTTGATGAAGATTTCAAGGTTTTCTTTTTTAATTTTGTGATGTAGCCAAAGTGGCGATCATTCATAAGATGATTTAGCCAGATTTGGTAATAACAAAATATAAAATCTAGATAAAATCCAGTATCTTCTACATTTTGGGCTACTTGCTACAACTTAGGATAGAACCTGGTGATTTTCATTTTTTTTTAAAGAATTTTTTCAAAATGTGACAAGTACAGGTCAAAAAACATAAATTTCATCAATTTTGAAAAAAAAAATCATTTGATGAAATTTCGCTCCAAATTGTGTACATGAAATTCCTAGAAAAGAAAATTAAAAATTATCAATATTCACACTCCATGAACGTTCCTCAATATGTGGGACCAAATGAAAACTACAAGTGATGAATGTTTTTCAAATTTGGACAACATGGAAGCTACACATTTTGTAATTTTTCCCATACAAATTGAACAAGTTTTCTATAGCATCAACTTTTAATTTCTTTTTAATTTGTATCAAACACATTTGAGATCTTGTGTGGGGTCCAATGCAAGTGCATGGTTGTTCACTTAGCGAATTTTTTTTCTAGTTGGTTTTACAAGTTTTTTTCATCATATTGCACATTTAGTTGGCCTCTTTTGCCTCTTAACCCTTGATTTTTCACATTGCATTTGTGATTAACTTTTGGATCTTATGGGGATCCATTTTTTTTTATTGCACCCATGGTGAGGACGGCTTCCCATGATGCTATATGGGATAGTTGTGTGTCTATCATGAGGAATGTGGAATGCTTTTGAGTCTATTGCAAAAGATGTGAAACGTGACATTTTACATGAACAAAGACACCTTCTTTCATCTCATGTTCAATCTTTGTATCAATAGGATTAATTTTATGTTGTCAATGGATGGTGTCCGAACATCAATAAACGTCATCATACCATACCTCACTGAAACATATTTGATTCACAAATAATTTTATTTCATGAGGATGTCATGATAGTTATGACTCAAGCTAAAGATGGTTTTTATTGCAATTGATACCCAGTGGGCTTGTTTTTTGTTCTACCCATAGAAGTATTTGGGTGTTTGCATTAGCATGTAACCAATTTTTTTCATTGATGTGCTAACATGGTGTGAATAGCGAAAGGTATTGAAACCCTTTCTCTATTTTACAAGCAAACAGTGTCAATGGTATTGTAGCAAGCGCAAATAACTTTATTTCAAGATGCTCTATTTTTGTAAGTGAGGGTTTTTGTAAGTTAAGGTTTCCTAAGTCTTTCTTCAAGTGTTCCTCCCCTTTCCCCTCTCCTTATCTGATTTGTTTCTCATGACTGGAGATTTGAGTACTTGATTTGTTTTCATTCTGGTCATCAAACATCATGACATCATGGCACATGTACTTAGCAAATGTGTAATAAGAAAACAATAGTGTAAGGATATGGTTTATCATTTTTATATCCACAATCTTTAAGGACTTTTTTTTTGGGTGCCATGTTTTTTTCAAATTAGGTAGAAAATCAAATTTGATTGTTGTAACTTATTGCTTATTCTACCCCTTATGCTACACCTATTGCACTTTCTTTTTTAACATCCCTGTGAAGATCTATTCTTTACAAATCTTCAAGTCTTCATGCGCCTACCACCTCTAAGTTTGCAACCAAGCTTTGAAGCTTGCTCTCATGCTCTTGCACATATTGAAATAATGATAAGCATTAACATGATCAAAGGCCTCTAGCCTTCAATTGACTTTAGACTCTTCATCATTTTCACAAGCACATTTATTCCAAGTCATATTTTATAATAGTCAAACAATTTTTTTCAAGTTCAAACATGACGTCCCCTTTTGTTCAATGTCTTTTTATGTCATGCCATGAAGATTACAATAAGCATAATATTGTTATGAATTTCAACATGATATGTATTAACACGATCTCAACTGCACACAAACACTACCAAATGAACAAGAGCACATTGTACATTTCAAGATTATTATAGCACAAACATGAGGATGAATAAAGGTCAATTTGAAACATGACTTTGCATCCCCATGTTCATACATAGTATAATTTCCAGTTGGAAGTACATCCTCTAGTAGTTGGTAGCAGCCACTTTTCAATTAGTGGGGAATTAGTTGAAATGAAAAGATCGATGAAGTTGCAGAGAAATCTCCACAACAACAATTAAAGGTAACACGACAATGAGTGCAGTCATAACCTCATGAGAGTCGCTCACAAAGTGATAGACCATCACCTTCATCACGAACAGCAGTGACGAGCTGCCATGACTACCCACTGAGTTCATCACCTCCCAACAGTGGGTGTAGAGAAGCATATAATAATCTTCCCAAAAACTTGGGCAAACCATTATACACAATCTGCGTCCTGAGTTTCTGTTGCCTTTCCGGAAGCAATGGGAAGACTCAGACGTGATGTTGGCTAGCACTCAAGA
>Ga0116227_10004691_pt1 | contig 29530 bp, 29 predicted proteins | sample S1TSphgellanicum_FD_89693 | JGI IMG/M metagenome (GOLD analysis project Ga0116227, IMG submission 89693) | Host-associated microbial communities from peat moss isolated from Minnesota, USA - S1T2_Fb - Sphagnum magellanicum MG | ecosystem: Host-associated > Plants > Peat moss > Unclassified... | reverse complement strand
TACACCAGGTTCTTCAAACACACTTTCCAATTCCATTCCATGTGTTTCCAACTACCCTTTCATTATGGGGAACCAACTCACCAAGAAGGAGAGAGACCAGGTCACAGACTTGCTAATTAAGTATGAGAATATGTTCGCATTCTCAATGAAAGACTTAAGTACGTGTAAGACCATGTAATTCTCTATAGACCTTATAGATGAGACATTCATCTATCAGAGGAGGCATAGGTTGAATAAGCATGAGTGGGAATTGGTAGATGAAAGATGCAAAGAGCTCCATGAGGCTGGTCTCATTCAACCATCAAGTTCTGATTTCGCAGCCGCAACAGTAATGCTAGCAAAGAAGGATTCAGTTGGATTATGGATTAAGAAAAGGATGTGTGGGGATTATAGGCCTTTGAACCTAGTTACACCTCATGACAAGTACCCCATGCCCATCCCTGAAGAATTGTTTGATAGCATTAGAGATTCAAACATCTTCAAAATTGTGGATCTGAAGCAAGATTTCAACCAGATTATGCTCATTATGAAGGATCACAAGAAAATGACATTCCATGGAAGTAACAAGTTGTGGGAATGGCTTATGATGCCTTTTGGATTAAAGAATGCACATGTCTTCTTTTAGCGAGTCATGGACCAGGTTCTCAAAGGGGCAATTTCCTGAAGTGCTACATAGATGATGTCCTAGTGCATAACAAGGGACTCTTGCACCACTTGGCTAATCTTGAGGAGTTATTCAAGAGGCTCCACGAAGTCAAAATGAGGATCCATCCTAAAAATTGTGAGTTTGTTGTCACCTCAATAGTTTAGCTTGGACATAGAATTTTGTCAAATGGTTTTATGGCTCATTGGGCCAAAGTAGTAGCCATTTTGGAGATGCCCAATTCTACTAATGTTCACACGTTAAGGAGCTTCATTGGACTATGTAATTACTACAAAATTTATGTTCAAGAGTTCATTACTATTGTTCATCTTCTCTATGCATTGTTAAAGAAGGATGTTGTTTGGACATGGAGTGATGAGGCTTAAGAAGCTTTCAACACACTCAAGGAAAAGCTTTCAGAGTTTCCCATTTTGAGAAGACCTGATTTCAACAAGGTCTTCACTCTACAAATTAACTAGAGTGCTTTTGGTATTGGAACTATTCTTGGCCAACTTGATGAGAAAGGCAAGGAATATGTTATTGCCTATGCATCCCGAAGTAACAACAAGGCTGAGAGCAACTACTCTTCATACGAGGGGGAGTGCCTTGCTGTTGTATGGGCTGTCATACATTTCAGGCCCTATTTTTATGACACCAATTTCACTTTGTATATCGACCACTAGCCTATCAAATGGTTGATGACGAACGATAAGCTTACTGGTAAGTTAATTCGTTCGGCACTTATACTTCAAGAGTATGAGTTCAAGGTTATTCACTGACCTGGTATTACACATCAGAATGTGGATACCATGTCGCGAAGACCCCTCACTACCTTTGAAGATTTTTCAGAAGCCAGGCGATATTTTGACCAGATTCCAATAGTACATGTATTTGATGCATCTAGTTATTTTGCACTACTGTAATGTAACCTGGTTAAGCATCCCATTGTAAATATATGGGAGGACTTGGACACTTTGAGGTTTTTTCAGCATGGGGAATACCCTCCCCAAGTTACATCAAGTTAGCGGGATCGCATACAACAGCGGTCTAAATGCTACTCATGGAAGGACAATCACCTCATCCAATGCTTACCAATAGGCGACAGAGTGGTTCCTTCACCATGTGAACGGCTTGGTCTTATTCAAAAGGTACATTCGGAGCTTGGACACTTTGGAATTAAACATATTTATAGCCTTCTCACTCCTCATTACAATTGGAGAGGAATGTATGCTCAAGTTCGAGACATCATTGTTAAGTGTGAACAATGTGATAACATGAGAACTTCTTTTTCCTTTCGATAGCTCATGTTTTATCCACTCCCTATTCAGGGCATGTTCTCTCGTTGGTCATGTGATTTAACTGGAGAATTACCACAAACCTCCAGGGGTAATGTTTACATCATGATTATGATTGAGCATTTTTCAAAGGGGGTTGAGCTTGTTGCGCTATTGGACAAGTCATCACACAACACGAGTCGGGCTTTTTTACAACAGGTTCTAAGTAGGTTTGGGGCTTGTGCTGAGTGCCTTACTGATCAAAGATCAGAATTCAGGGGAGAATTCCAAAACCTACTTGACCATGCTCTCATTGACCATCGTCGGACTTCAAGAGATCATCCCCAAGCTGATGGCCTTGCAAAGAGGATGGTTCAAACGTGCTAGAATGGATTTCGAAAGATTTGCTTCACTAGGAACAAAGAGGATTGGGACTTGGCCCTCCCTTACATTGCCATGGGTTACAAGATGTCTAAACATCCCTTTTTGTCTCATTTCTCTCCTTACTTTCTACTTTTTGGGAGACATCCCATTCCACTGTCTTCCATTGTTGCTCAAATGGATTAGGTTATGGACTTGGACTCCCCAACCACTTGGGCTAGGGTCATTGCAGAAAAGGTTGTTCTATTCATGAGGGTTATGCCCATGGCCATGGAGAACTTATCCATTGCACAACATTGAGACACCTTATGGTATGCACACACACGAGGTGGCAGTTACAAACCTAAGGTGAAACAATTTGATGTTGGTGACTTTGTGTATTTCCAACGGCAACCTAATGATACTCTAGACACTTCTTCCAGTCGCACTATCTTAATGATTAAGGCAATTAGGCTTTCTGGTGTGTTGAAGTTGCAAGGAACTGACGGATGCACAATTTGGGATCACTCCAAAAACTGTGCGCCTTGTCACTTGCCGAATTTGGATCCTACCATCATCACGTCAATTTGGATTCCTCCACTTGACTATCCATGTTAGGTATGTCAGAAGACAGACGATGCTAATTAGATGTTGTTTTGCGATAACTGTAATGGTGGATACCATCTCTTCTGCTTCAAGCCGGAGCTCACTCAAGTTCCTGCCGGCATTTGGTACTGTTCATCATGTTCTTTTGCAACACCGTGATTTCTATTCAGACCATGCCACGCTTTTCCTCGCTTAGGTCTAGGGGGGGATACATGAGAATTTCATTTCAACCTCCTCTTGTGCATTGTATATATATGTGTGTGCATCTCTTTTTGGTTGAATAGTTTCTACCTTTGGCTGGTTTTAGTCTTTTTGTTTAGTGGAATTTACTATGGATTTACATCCTTACGACACCGTACGTCACGACATTACACGTCATGACATTTTGAGGGGGTTACTTGCTGCAACACTCCTAACTTGCAGGCAGGTTAGCTGTCTCTTAAACAACTTTCTTTATGCAAAGTATGTCCTAGAGTGCTTAAGGTGAATTGAATCTTCCAGCAAATGCATCTCAAAACTATTGGCATGTGGGTGACTATGATGTATCAGATTTGAAGCACAGGAGGCTTTGAGGAAACCATGCAAATTTCCTTATGAGACAATTTTCTCTGGTGTAGCTGTCTGATATTTAGACATAGCTATTGTAATGGACTCAGATCTGCAGGAGCCAGGTTGGGGCAGCATGTTATGCCCATGCCATTAAGGCCCGTTGCAATATTGATCTTAGGCTATGTTGTACTGATGATGTGTTTCCATCCCTGCCAGACTTTTAGTGTGGACTACTGACTTGAACTAATTCTCAGTTATATTAGAAGACTACTGCCATGGAAAATGGATGTTCTCTCTCTTTTTTTTAATGCCATTTGAGTAAGTAATACTTTTCAGTTTCCAATTTTGTAAAGCATTTGTCATCTGTGTACACTGCAGCTAGCAGAGACGCTGCAGGGTCTGGTCCTTTAAATTGTGGTTTCATCTTCGAGTGCTGGTCTGGACTTGCTCAAGTGGAAGCTTTTGCTATTTCTGATCATGTTTTTGCTGCATGGGCCCTCCTTTTCAAATATGATCAGGAATTTCTTCTCAAGAGAAGGTCAATCACATGATCAGCAACCAGTTTTGAAATATGGAAATACCAACAAATGTCAGGCAGTAAAGAAATTGAAAAGATTGTGGATGAACAGATGGCAGTTAGGCCAGCCTTGAGATGCACAACTGCAATGTAACCCATAGCACATAAATTTGTTGAACATGAGACGGAAATGATTGTGGTAGGTTGCTGAACTTAAATTGACATGTCCTGTGTTGGAAACTCTTGGCAAATCCTTGTCATTTGAGATGTCTGATGGCATGAATAGCTGTGTTTGGGTAGTTTGCAGACATTGTCAAGAAATGTGCTATTGTTTATAGGATGTCATGACTTTTTGCTGGAGCATGGGTTGGAACATGAGTGATTGTTGTAGAGAATTCTCAGAGGTTTCAATAGTTGAAGGATGTTTGTAACGTTGGCATTCAATTTGTGTTTTATATTGCTTTGCAGACTTCAGAAAATCTGAACAAAAATCTCCATATATAGTATGATCTGCAGGTGAACACATCAACAACTGCCACTGCGCACGCTTGTTTCCAATGCAATTTTGAACTCTGAGTTTTTAACAGCAGCACAACAACATATCATGGTCCAAAAGTTGTCACAAAAAAGTCATGAGGATGGACCTGCTAAATCTCCTCATCTAACCATATAAAGCTGTGGGAATGTGGCTTCATATCAAGTCTGCATAGGAATTGGGTCCACATGGAGTGAGGTGGTTTGAAGCTTGAACTCTACACAAATTTCTGTCCAGATTTCTATAACCACATTGCATAAAATGAATGACAGGAGTTCATTCTGCACTGTATGCGAAGTTTGTGGGCTAGAACACTGTATTGAAATCTTAGGTGAACAGTAACAAAGTCTTTGGTCTTATAGTACAATTATAAAAAGACTGAACCAGAATGATCAATATCTGGGTTCCTTGTTATTGCCTCCTAACATAATCCTAACATAATGGTACACTTGCATGCTATGATTCAAAGAAGTGGCTGAATTCCATACTACCACCTTGAGCATGGTGCAGGTTGAGAGGCAATTTGACAAAACAAACAATTGCAAGTTCGTTGTGCCATCTGGAGAATTCCTCTGTTCACAGACTGCCTCTTGCCTATTTGGAAGCAGAAGCAAGATATCCAGAAATTGACACTGACTGTCACTAATACTTTTTCTTCTTTTGCAAGGGAAGTATGAACATCAACATAGTACTTTTGACTATGTACTGGAGTACCCATTAGCCCGGCATCCCTAAAATATTTCTCCTTCAAAGTTTATGTCCTTCCTTCATGCATAAAATATTTTCATGTCATGAGCCACTTCTCATGGTTTGTGCACAACCTTGGCTCAGTTGCACAATTGATCTGTTTGGGAAATAATTTGAGCTGCAGTGTTTGAAGCAAAATGGGTCCAAAGACTGGTATATAATTTTTCCCACTAGTGGTTACCCCTAATAATTCTCCTTCAAACAGCTGCAAAGGTTTCACCCTCATGTGCGTGGTTGGATCAAATTTCATCACATGTAAGCTGCACCAGTGCCTTGAGATTTGAATCAGGCTATCAACCCCAGGTGGAAGTTCAGAGTTGAGGATCTCTATTCAAGCTTTGCAGTTTCTGGTAACTGAGATCAGGATTCAAGCTTTTTCTCAAATACTTCAGAATGCCAATAATTTGTTGCAATTGATCATGGATTCTCAGATCTCTTACTTGATTTGCCCATCAGTGTTTTCCAGGAACTCAGGTTCTAGACTGAGTGTGTCACGGATCCTGGATCCATCACCAGGTTAGCAGTACTTCACTCTTGCCAGCATTCTTATATTGCCCAATACTTCTGGATCAGAGATGGAGCATGAACACAGATCAGCTACACAGGTGGACTAGCGGATCCTGCAGAGCCTGGATGTGGAGATGGACCTGGAGCAGCTGGAGATGGTGCCCATGAGTTTGAAGAAAATGGAGTTGCAGAAGGCCGCATGAATATCGGACGCGTAATTGCAGGGCTCGGAGCTGCAGCCGGAACAACAAGATTACCATAAGGTTCCGAGGAGGACCCATTTGGAGAAACTGGAGGAATTGCAGCTGCCGGGGGCATGAAATATTCCGCACTTGTTGGAGCTGGAGCAGCTTGAGGAAGAGATGATGCAGCAGGCTCCCAGTAATTTGGAGAAGCTAAATTCTCTCCCTGTGCAGGAGGACATGTATCATTCGCACGAGTCGGACTAGATGGGGGCGCTGGCGGCAACGGATCAGGTGAGTAAGGAGGCGTTGTTCGAGGTGGTCTACAAGATACAAGAGGAGGAGGGAGAGGAGGAGGGAGAGGAGGAGGAGGAGGAGATGGGACGATGATGAAGCTATTGCCAGGAGGTGGCGGTCTTCCTATGGGTGCTCTTCTCACAATTCGGTACTTGCGTGACGACGACATGAGACGAGGAGGGGCGCCGGCGCTCATCCCTAAATCTTCGCTTGTGATCAAATTCTGAGCTGCAAAAGAATGCGAATTCTTCTTCAGACTGTAAGAAGAAAAAGAAGATGAAGAAGGAGACACATGATCCGCCGGCGGCGCATGAGATTTCGACGTGGAGATATTCATCCGCAACAGCATGCACTGCACCATCAGGACTACCCATACCACCAATGCCAATCTTGCTAACCCTACAAAAGAACGATCTGCCGCGTGCTGCTGAAGCAGCCTCCGGCTGTAATTCATTTGTGTCGCCATGAAGAATGACGTAATTGTGAAATCATTACACAATTGTCGTGAAATTCCCTTCTCATGAACTGCTTGCTCTCTATGGATCTACGTGAAATCTTTCCAACAAAACTTTGACAGGAGATGATCTAGATCGATGGTCAACTTCAGGACTGATGATCTATCTTGTCTTTTGTGCTCGGCTATTGTTTGCATGCAACTACATGAGAATTTCCACAAAATTGATCATGGGTGAAGCTTGCTTGTTTCTAGGATTACGGATAAGATCTCGCGGGAGTTGTAGTCGACTCGACCCTAGTGCATGATCGGCAGATGTGCAAAAGTGTTGTAGCCTAGGCTCCCAAGATGATATCCAAGTACCTCAAGAACCTAGCGAGCCATGAGCAGCCGGCCATGACTCGGCTAGGATTCTAAAGCTCACGACGACGAGGATTTTCACACGACTTGACATACCATGAAAATCTTGGACTCTATATCAAGTGCTGTTTGATCTCAAATCGTCCAATATTTGCGCCAGTATCTGCCTGCAGCATGTACTCTTTGGGAAACAGGGACTCGACCACAGATGATCTAAGTTCCCATCTGTAGCACAAAGTGTTTGCAGCAGCAGCAGCGGCGGCGGCGGCGGCAACCTGTGTGCAGCAGTGATCAATCCCTGAAAACCTTTTGAGCTCCAACTAAGACAGCTTATAAATGTACCCCAACTCCTCCAGTACACACAAGACACCAAATCTCACCACTGTTTCTACTACACACCCGGACCTCTAGGATTGGAGAGCAACATGATCCTCAAGTTGAAAGTAAAAGATTGCACTAGACCAGTTGTTTGTGCAGAAGCTATGATGATGATGATGATGATGATGATGAGCAGGCCTAATCATTTCTGAAAGTACAAAAGAAGATCTGAGTTGTGCAGACAAATTTGGGATCAAGTAAAGAGCTCAGAAACCCAACTCCATAAGTACTACAACAACAACGACAATAACAAAAATACTACTACTACTAGTAGTTCTACTAGTATTCTACACTGGAGATCATCAGTCCTGCAGGCTGTTTTGCTGCAGATTCTGCAGCAAAAGGCAAAGTTTAATCCTGAGGCTGAACTAGTTTTGGCAACAGTTGTTGAGAGGTCAATATCCTTACAGACTTGCTGCAAGTTTAAATTTTTTTTTCTTTTTTTGGGTGGTTTTTGGTTTTCTTTTCTTTGGTGCAATGATAGAGTGATGAGACAAGAGAAGAAGCTTCAGACAGGGATGATGATGATGATGATGATGATGAGCTGAGGAGTTGCTGTAGTAATAACTAATAGCAACAACAACAACAAGAAGCAGCTGCAGTATGATTGTGAGCATGGTGGGGCTTGTGTACTACTAGTGCCTACTGGTCCATTTTCCCATCACCGAACACTCCCTGACTGGTCACCCAACAGTGGCTTATGTCCCCACCCACAGCAGCTCATCATAGCTTTGCTTGTAAGTTACTTGTTCCACAGAGTGTCATATCTTGTGTGCAAATTAATCACATTACTACATGCAAGCTGGCTGGCCACAAAAGAGCTTCCACCTTGTCCACCATGGCTTTAGGTTCCAGAGATTTAAAAAATAATAATTTTTGGGTGGTGAATTTTTGCTATTCCTTGAAAACATATTTGGGAAAAAATTGGAAATTAATTTTTTTTTTTGGCATGTAAGATGTGTCTTTCACCAAAAAATTGTCACTTTTGTGAAAATTAAAAAAATTGGGGGGGGGGGAGAAAAACAAAAAAAGAAAAGTAGTGGCTCGAATTATTATTGCTTTTTGTGCTGGCCTGATTGGAAAACTTGGGTTGCCTTTGAAATCCGTATGTTACCTTTGTTGGCTTTTGTTTGAGGGTGAATTGTTAATGTTCGATTGAGATTCATCTTTATTTTGGCCTCAAACTCCTTTTGCTTTAACATATGTATATGTGAGGGAACTTTTAGAACATATGTAGATGTATGTATTTGTTTGGTGCTTTCAGTTTGCGTGGTGGTGGATCAACCTGCAATTTCATTACAGATCATTGGAGTTAGCCTTTGTTTTTCCTGGCACACTGGTGCAAAATTTTGCCCTCCAACAAGAGACTTTAGCTCCAATTTGCAAAACACTAGTCTTAATTGAGGTTTAGGGTGCCAGGTTGCATCAACTTGTGATTTCGTAAGCTAAAATCTTCTGTGGGACCATCCCCACTCAAGTCTCTTGTGGGATGATCACCACCATAATTTTTTATAAGGATTTTATGATGTAGCCAAGGTGATAATTATCCAGAAAATAATTTAATCAAATTTGGCTATCTACTAGATATGAAAGTGGGAAAATTAAAATTAAAAAAATCTTCTATATTCTTGTCTACCCACTGAACAAATTTTGTAAAATTATGGTTAATTTGGGCCATTTTTTCCATGAAAAATCCTTGCATAGGTCGAAATTCGCCAAAAAGAAAAGAAAAAAAAACACTGATTGGTGTAGAAACAAACCCTAAAAAGTAAAAGGCAACATTGTCACTTATTTATGCAGATTTGGATATATCTTGTGATTGTACATTCTCTAACTGTGCAGTCAACTGGTTCAATTGTGGATCATTCCATCTTCCTTGCTTTTGTGTCACTTGTATGAGACCAGAGTCTGGAGTGGAGTGGAGTGGAAGGGCGTATGTGTGCATCATCAAAGAGGCAGGGGCCAGTGGCATACATGACTGAAAAAGAAGAATTGTATGGTGAGCTACTCTTCTTACCAGCCAATTTATCCTTTTCAAAAAGCAAGTTATGAGCCATGATTTTTTTTGTGGCAAAATTCACCATTTTTCTAATTAAAAAAAACAGTCACAAGCAAAATGGTCAAGACAACTTTTTGGAAATTTTTCAATGAACTTGTTTATGAAATCGCCAAGATTTTTGGAGGATTTGGGTAGATTTTTAGCTTTTTTTTTCTTTTGAAATTGTCATGTTTAGCTAATCGGTTCTAATGGTACACTAACATGTAATAGGATCCCTAGATTTTTCATTTCCTTATTTGTCTTCTATCTAGATTTGGCTAAATCCTTTTGTGGCTGATCTTCACTTTTGGTGCAAATGAGAAAATTGAGAAAAAAAACACCAGTTTTTAGTGTTCTGCAAAGCTAAAAACAATATCATCACAGTTGCCCAAACTGCAACACCAAAACTACACAAGCACAATAGATTTTGAGCTGATGATGCCACAATTGCCCCTCCAAACTGACACTGTGTTCTTTTTTTTATTGTTTTTCCTCAATTTTGTGATATTGCTGCACTGGCAATCATCCACATGGACATTTAGCCACTTTTGGCTATAGAACAGCTATGAAAGTAAATATACATTAAAAGCCTTTTATATCCTGCCTACTTGCTTGAACAAGGTGTAGAAACCTAGCAAATTTTTTAATTTTTATTTACTTTTGCCAAATGACGAAAATTAGCTACAACAAAAAAGGCTACACTGACATTAGCCGAGAACAACTGAACTGCAGCTAATAAACCCTAATTCTAATTCTAATTCTAATTCAGTTAGTATGGAAAATATGACTGCTCCATTGAACCTTCCCTCCTAGTCCTCTGCACTTCAGGGTGAACCAGGGTCCAGGACCCTCACAGGTACCTTCACTTTCTTGAGTAAGGCCCCTTATTAGTACCAATTGGCTAAATTTCATGTCAGAAATGTCAATTTTGGTTTAGAAGGGAGTTGCAAACAAAACTTTTTTGGGGGGTTGGGGGCGAGGGGGAGGGGAGAATTTTCAGTGTTCACCATGTCATTCGTGTACTAGGGTAGAATCACCGATCACTGAACACACATTCATGAGTGAACATTCAGACAGCTCAGAAGATGGTCAGCTGGTAACTGTTTAGTGGTACCCTAAAATCGAACAATTAGTTCTTAAAACTTGTGATTGGGGTTTTTAAAACTTTCATTCAGAGATAGCATTTTTGTGTTTGGTAATGGGTAATCACTTCTTGTAGTCAAAAATATTGATTATTGTGTATTTTCATTATCAATTTGGCCATTAATGGGGTTTTATCAAAACTAAAAAAACTTTTGAAAAGCAAATCATGCCTAGGCACAAATGTTTACATTGTTGCACATGGAATCGCTTGGAGTAAAGTTCAAAATAAGTCTAAACCTTCCAAAAAGTGTTAAAGTATTGAGTTCAGAGCTAAACATTTTTTTTTTGTCAAAGCCAACAATGCATAACAAACACAGTCCCTCACTCATTACATTACCAAATGATCTATCTATTATATAAATAGGCAAATGTTTTCACTCATTATGACCAACAATAGTATGACCAATCATTGTAGTCCTCATTGTTTAGTAATAGGAGGGATATTGGTTGTGTATGAAGTCTTGCATGTCCAATTATATGATGCATGCACTTCAATTGCACATGAAAAAATTATGTGTTCACAATGGACTACACTATTCTTTTCAACCCTCTTCCCCCCTACTTTGGGAGATTTTATCTTGCTGGTTTCAAAACCCAAGTGGAGGTCTATAAACAGCCATAGGGACACCAAGTGAAGGACTACCTAGACGCTTTCAACCTCCAGGACTGAAAGTACTGAAAGTGATGGGAGAGTGAACGCACACTTTCCCAGAGCAAAGCTTAAATGTTCGCTCATCAACCTATCTAGCCCATGTAGGTGCTGGTTCAGCCAAGGCCTTTTATGCACCAAGCTATACTTCTTCATCTGATCTCATCCATGAGGGGTTTCATGCTTATTATGCAATCCAAGAAGGCAAATACAGAGCTCTTACCTAATGGGCATTCAGACCAGATTCATGCCAAATTCTTCTGTTCCTTACACTATTAAAGGTAGACATATCAAAAGGAGCAGGTTTTTTGTCCTCTTCCTGCTTGTAGCCAGATTCACAATGTATATGCTACTCATCATGATTTCCCTCTTTTTTATACTCAAGACCAATAAATAAGGACACTTTCTCAAAGTCGTTATGGTTACCCCTTTGGACTTCCAATTCTGGCCTTTTAATGGCCATTTTCACCTCAAAGTCACCCTCCTCACCCAGGTGGCCTCATCCAAGCCACTCACCCGCCTATTCAGTTTGTGAGTCAGATTTGTCACCACAACACCCCCTCCCAATTGCCACACCATCATACCAGCTAACAGATTCAGCAGTAATTAATTATTTTAATAAAAAAATTATCATGCGTTTTTGAGAAATTGTGAAATTCAATTAAGCTGAACTTACAGAATAAAAAATACACATTAATAATTTCTTAGTGAATGTGTCAAATTTTCAGGATAAATTATATTAATTATTTAGTATTAATTTGCTGAATCTGCCAGCACAGTATATAAGCATAATAGTTGGTTGTCCCAATTATCATTTTAGGGTTTCAACATCCTTGAATCAAAACCACCAAACCCACTCAATTCATTGAAATCTTAAAAGAGGTCGAGAGAGGGTTTAAACTTTCAAGCTACCCATTGCAGAAGGGATTCTGAAAATCCATAAAAGACCAAGATCTTGGAGCTTTCAAGTCTTTTTGCACCCAGAAGAAACCCCAATGCCAAGTCAAGTCCATATATGGCCCTTTCATGACTAGGCAATGGGATAACATAGCAAGGAAGCACACATCCCACCCAACACTACAGCCCACCAATATCTACCAATAACTTAGGACACTTTGGACACGACAAACCCTAAAATTCAACAACCTCAAAACAATATAACTAGAAGACTAGAGATGTAGCCAAATTTTAGCTTGATCATGAAGTTCAACTTAAAGAGCATACAAGCAACCCACCGACATCAATTGCAAATCTCATGCACCCATCCAACTTGTTTGTATAGTAACCCCACCCCAAAGCAAACCTGGGAATGTCTCCAGCTTTTCTGTTCTTTCCGTTCAGGAAGTAGAAGGTGGTAGCTACTAAGCATTCATAAAAATGAGGACACCAATTTGAAACCCTACTTGCACTTTCATACAATTATCCTTGAAGTCACCCTATCTCTGGGCCCTAGTTTGACCCTATTGTCCTTGTTTCATCCCCAATTTGAGTGTAGTTGGAATGTGAGCAAAACTGGGTACTGTTTCATGAAACTGTGTATAAAATAGGTGATATTCCCCTTATTTAAAACTGTTTAAAGACTAAGCTTTTAGTACATTACTAAATATATGTTATGGATGAAAGGTGAAAAGTCATGGATGACATTCATCCATAAAATGGATCAAATTACATGAATTATCATTGAAGGATCTTCTAGAACTCCCAATATATGTCTTAATGATCTATGTTGGACATGTTAGCCGTCTTTAATGAAATTTATTTGACTCACAACTTCTATAACAAAAAGAAACCTCAAATAAACCAAACTTAAACCCAAGCCACAAAATAGTGCTGAAAAGCAAAACATGAGAAAGGTTGAGCTCCAGGCAAGGGCAAATTCCACTTCAATACCTACATCTGTAAATTACACAAACTATTTTACATGAGCCAAACGACATCTATTGCAAAGCAAATGCCTTAAAAACACACATACAAACACACTCAAAAAGAATTGATGTAGGGTGGCTATGTGCTTTTCAACAAATTAAACTATAACAAGTCAAGAGAGCAATGTAGGAACTTGGAAGAGGAGGGAGGAAGAGGAAACTTAGGTGCTTCAAAGTACTTGACCATTGGCGATGTCAAGCATTACCTTTCATCACATTACACATCTTGGTCCAATGTAGGCCCTTCTTTAAGGACAATGGGAACATCACAAGTGGGGTAGAAGCTAAATTTTCACACCCAAAGGACAAATGTAGGGGGATTGGTTTGTTGGGATGGTTCTTGATGGGATAGAATATTGGCCAAGGGATTCAAAGTCACCTTGGGCCTATGTACTTTTATGGAAAAGGTTGGGTCCGGATGGGGGATGCATCTAAGTCAATTTACAAAAATGTTAGCTTTATATTGATATCAAAATGAAAATGTCATATGATAAACATGTTGCCCACCTTTTATGTTGCAAGGCCCCGACCTAAGTGAAACCTTGTTGCATGAAAATAGCAAAGTGTGGGGGACAAATAGCTGAAGGTGGCTTTTCAAGGATATGGGGGTCTAATTGTTTGTCCCTTTTGGATGGAAGCTTTGCTTGGAGAAGAATTAACCTTGCACTAGCTTGACACATTTCCATGCTTTCCTTTTTGCACTTATTCTTTGCATTTGCCTCTTTCATATTCCATTTACAACATTAAGTAATCTTTGCCACAAGTCAACCTTTGAACCATGCCATGAGACTTATTGCCTCCTTTTGAAGATGGTAACTTTCTAAGTGCCAAACAAGGGCAACAGAACTGCTCAACACTCCTCCCCCCTTTCCCCATACCCATAGTCACCGACCAAAAGATGGATCCCTATTTTAATTGGGTTGATCATAGTTGGTAACATCTAGCATGGTATAGTGGTGAAACCACTTTGCAAGGTGGCCATGGGTTCCAACAAATTGGGCTCTTGGCTTGATGTCAAAGATTAACCACCAACTTGTTGCAAAAGACTTGAAGGGATAGATACAACCTTGACGGATGCATCTCTTTTACAAAGTCTGAAAGATGTCCAAGCTCAAGAAACCAAAGTAAAAGGGGAGTTCACCTATACTTTGGCTAAATGGCCCACACCAGCTTAATCAGCCACAACTCCCACCATTTCAAAAATTGGGGAATGGCATGGAAGTTCATTTCTTTTTCAATTATAGGTAATTTATATGTACCCCAACTTGTGATGTGTTAGTCAAATGCAATGCTAACACTAGATGAGACTATAGTGTGGTAAGAGACAAAGATTTTCAACTCAACTTTGAAGATGCTTCATTATAAGTACCATATATATGGTTTGTTTAAGTCCAAGGCCAACATTGTAGTTGACTCCTAAGATCATTTTCATCCTTTATAGAAGTGTCAAAGAAGATACTCTTCATGATAGCACCTTCAGGACAAGCTTTCATGTGGAAGCATGGTTTTAATTGTTGATCATTCAAAGAGAGATGACAAATTTGGGACCTTTGATCATAATTTAGTGATCCACTATACTTTTAGCTTTGCCCACATAGCTCAAATTTTATTTACAACAATAATGTGGCCAAAAGGTATTATGGGCACAAGAATAGGTAGAGTATGTTTGTAGTGAATGGTCAAGCAATAGTGGGGAGCCCCATAATAATAATTCTAGAACATTCATTCTCCCCGTAGTACTCTCCCATGAATGTACATTCATTCATGCATGGGAGAGTACTCTCCCAATTTTGTACACATTGATTCTCCCCATGGACATTGAGTGTACAAAATGTCTGTGTCATTCTTCAAATTATCAAACAACATTGTAAACACTAGATTAATAGTATTGGTTGGAGCATGGTTGAAGCAATGTATGCTAATTTCTTAAAGTCTACCATGATGGTAATGCAAAAATTTGAATCATTTTTAACCATTGCAATCAAACAACAACCATTCACAAACTTGGATTTATGTGCATCTGTATATTGTGGAAGGCCAAGGAGATGGATCCCCATACTTTTGACATTGCCACAAATTCTAAAAGGTTCAAATTTTAACAACTTGACAAAGGTAATCATGAAATTTTTTTCTTTTTTTATGAACTATTTGAAAAATTAAGTTTGTGAATCACTTGTATGATGTTCTACAAACGACTTTGGATTGTTAACCTAGTTTAAGTTTGGAGCATGTTGCATTCAAGTTTTATGTGCACAAGTACATGATTTATTAGCTACTTCTGACCTCATCATTGAGGCATTAGAACATAAATTTTCCACCCAAGACATTATGAATACCACAATAATTATTTACAATCAATTTGGGTGCAACAAAATGTTAAATAAAATTTCTTGGCGCATTTTAACATTTTGAAAGCTTATTATTGCTTTGAAAAGATTATTGGACCAAAACAGGTGTTCATCACGCCCCTACTTGATGAAGCATTGTTGGTGCAACTTAATCATACCTGCCAATTCCGATGAAGCTACGAAACCTTCATGATTCTAGTGTTGGAATAGAATTTGGTGCAAGATGGCCAACAACCAACAACTTCTTTCTCATCAACTATCTGAATGGCTAATACTTGTTGAGTTGTCAATGGTTACGAGTAGTAGAAGATGAGACGCTTCTCAAATATGACCTTCATGAAGTGCAAGTTTATGAATAGGTTGACAACCCACTTGGATATAGTTGTTAAGATGTTTGCATTAAATTTTTTTATTTTGGACAATTTTTTTGTTTTCTATAGCAGTCAATGTTTGGAATGTTGCAATGGTTCAATATGGAGCTAAGACATAGCTCAATAACTAAATTCCCTAACCCTTTGCCTCAATGTAGTTTTTATTGTTCATTTGTTCTATGATACACATTCTCCTAGCTTGGATAATTGCATTTAGATTAGCTAGTTTGATTAGTGTAAGATTTGTGCGTTGATGCATTTTCATTGTTTTGCAACTTGAACTTCACTTCAAGATTTCATCTTCATGTTTTGTAATGGTAGGTACATCTCCTGTTACAATGGACAAGGTCCTTGTGAAAGGGGGTTGATTCCCCTTAGCCTACTTTCTGTTCCTTGTTACATGTGGTTGCCATTATTTTTGTGTTGAATTCTAGATGATTGCCAGTTTCTACATGGAATTCCAGGTAGTTGCCTCCAAATTCTATACACAAAATTGAAGTTAGTAGGGTAAAACCACCCATCACAGAGCAAGTACCTATTACTAAACACTTTTCAATATTTTCCTCATTCCAAATTGAGCAATTTTTGTGTCATTGGATGCATAAACTGGAGGGCTACAAATGATTTTTTGAGTGTCAGAAGTAAAGGAGCAACACAGAAAACACAAGCAGAGGATGAATGATAGTTTGCTTCAATTTTTTTGAAAAAAACAACTCTAGACCCCTATCTAGTTCTAGCCCCATATCTTCCTCATTTTTTAGTCTGTTATGAGTGATTTAAAACCTAATGGGTATACTAACTATGGCTTCACAAAACTTCTTTGCTTTCCAGAGGCAAAGATACAACAATCAAAGATTTTAAGCTCAAAATCTTAATTCACCCATCTCTAAACACTGAAGCCCATTATACCCAACACTCAATATTTTCTCCATTCCTTCACCAAATTGAGAAAAAAAAATTTGCCATGTTGGAAGCAGTACGTGGAGGGCTACAAATGTTCTTTGAGCTTCAGAAGCAGAGGAACAATGTGTGAGGATTCAACCTCCTTCGAGTTCTTAAGTGTTCACTCACTGGCTTATCTACCCTAGAGCCTGTTTTGAGCACTGCATTAAAACCTACATAGCCACCACATCACATCAGACAACTTGGGGCCAGCCTATTTCTCATACTTGGACTGGCTAAAAGGAGCCAATTGTGCCATGTTACGAAAATGCTGCTTCAAGTATACAAAGCAACAATAGACAGGTTATTAAACGACTGCCAGTCATATAGATGAGCATTGCATACCACTTTTCTGAAGTAAACAGCACCTCTTGCCAAGGTACTGCCATTCTCAAGATGGGGAGTTGGAAAAGCTAAAACTTTTGACTTGGCCCTGCCAGATTTCTCAAGCAGTCAAAAGTCTCAAGCCACTAAGTTACCACTGTACATTCAAAATACTCGTGCAACTTCCTCTACTTACAATTGACTGTTGAAATTCTGAAATATTCAAATTGAGACTGCCAAACCCACCGTTTCAAACAATGGAAGTATCTTGATGAAATCTGTCAATTATTAGTCACGCGTACTACAATCTGACTACATTTTTCCATTCTTTAAGAAAGCCTGCAGATAGATAAACATCTTATGTTGACAAAGTTTCTGTCAGAGATTTTGTGTATGTGGGTAGTAGCAACTAGCAACATATTCTCCAAGAAAAGCAATTGCAACAATAACAAAAACATAGAACTTTTCTCTTTGAAAGCAAATTGTATCATCTGTATCTCAGGTTCACTTAGTAAAAACCCAGCAAAATGGCATATTGATAGTTCCCTCCAATGCTTCAGGCTTGTCCTATAGACCAAAAAAAAAGACAGCAAGTGCAAAGAAATGCTAGACATTATATGCTGTAAGGACGTAAACAGGGAAGTAAGAGCTTTTTCTCCAGAAGGCATGAAGCAAGATCATGCCAACCAGTGACTTACTACTCTATTTAGATGTCTCTAACATTAGCAACTATTGCAGAAAATCACCCTTGAGAACTTGGGTGACATGCTCACCTCTTTCAAAGTTATTGAGCACCTGATATCCACCAGGGAACACAGCCAGCAAAATCCAGATTGCCCCCAGGCAATACTGCAAGAATCGACACCTCTGGAGTTTTTCTACATATAGTTGTGCTTCAAAGTGACAATGCAACACAATTGCAATGCCAACTTCCAAACAGAAATCTGCTACCACAACTCAGAAACAGGTTTGTCACCTTGCCTTGCCATGCCTCATCCAGGCAAAGAGATTTTGAAAGAGCCCTAAAACTTAGGCATCCTCTGGATCCAAAAGAGCAGGCCTTGGTCAACTATTTCTTGACCAGCTGCCCAGCAAACTGCTGCTTCCCCTGAGTGGACTCAGCTTGATGTACCTCCTGAATCCAACATGCAATTCCATGTTCCATGTGCTGCATCCTGTGTACAGTGGCATCTTGTGCTTCATCTGCAAGTTCCTCTTAGTCTCCAGAGGCCATGCCCCTCTTCTTTGCTCACATCACCTGAGGTCCAGTCTCTAGTAGTTTTCAACATAGAATTCCCCAGTGAACTTATGCATGGATATACCCATAGAGAAAGAGCCATCATTCCCACATGCTCATGTATAGGCATTCTTCCAACAAAGATCCACCCCATATGGAGAGAATACAGCTGGAATTGCCAAAACACAACCCGTCACTCAATGTTCTTTTGTTTCAGGTGCCATGGCCCATCAGGAAGCCATTGAATTCCCAAGGTTAGCCATTGTAATGGTTCTGATGGTGCTGTCGCTGCTGCTGTTGTGAGGGGAGGGACTGAGAGTACTGAGTAAATGGCTGTGAGTATATTGGACCCATGATACCCTGTGACAAAGATACCAGTTTTAGTACTTGACATTGCTAATCTCAACTCCAACTCACCCTTCTCACTTGATGCCTCTTAAATCCCCTTAATAGTCAAAGGTCTAACGTGGTGGACATGCCTACAGCAGGAATGATCATATCACCAACCCCACGACTGCATGGGACACTAGCTTAACCTTCACTTTCAAGACAATGTTTAAATGTATATATGTGAGGGCAGACTACCTGAGGTTGGAGGGCTCCTCCAACTGTGAAGTGAGATTGAGTGGAGGAAGCATCCTGGGTGCGATCAGGAAAGCTCACTTGTGTGAACAATCCCTGTGACCCATGTGCCAAAAAGTCCTGCAATTTGTAAGCCCCACAAGTCAGAAATCATATTTTACTACATAGATCCAAGAAAGCTGAGGCCAGCACTCAGAGATGTGGACAAATTTGTGAAATGCACTACAAACCATTATAAGGTTTTGGTTTGGTTGACTACACTAGTGACACTTCATAACTATTACTGACTTTATACCTGTGAGACAAAGTCAGTCGCTGGTGATGGGTGAGTGAAAGATGTCTGGGAGTTTTGGGTGATGAAGTCGCCTGTATAGCCACCTTGGCTCCCGTGACTGGTGTACTCCATGCCATAACCCCCTTGCAACGTCTGTGAAGTGAAATCACAAACAACAGGTTGGTTGTCACTTTTGACTTGAATAAACTTCAGTATACCTTCTACCATGTAGATAGGAAGCTAATATATATTTAAAGGTGTTGAGCAAATAGGCCAGGTACATGAGATATTGATTGAGCTGTATTAGTACTCCCTTGACAGATTCTCTAGAAGTTCTTCCAGATAATTCTCTTCAATCACAGTGTGAGGGTGTTAGAATTCAACCTGGGTAGTGAAGTCTTGGGCTGCGTATGCAACATGTGACCCTTGTGACTTGAAATCCTCGCCCAAATAGTCCTGAGAAATAAAATTGACAACCATCATCAGATAGCCCGAGATCTTCCAGCATGACATGATTTAAACAAGAATGTCCAATCAAGCATGAGAGACAGAGAGAAAAAATACCTGAGACATGCCACCAAGGGAAAACCCATCTCGCAGGTTCTGACTCAGTCCCTGTGAAACAACTTGTGCGTCAGGTCCAGAGGAATCAATGATTATACAAAACATCATTGTGGTTCCTGCTAGAGAGGACAAGGTTTGAACATACATTCTATTGCAAGTACTGCAGACCCTACTTGTTTACCCCTCACAACAAGCTCTAGATCAATATTCTGAAACTTTGAGAACACAGCAGATGAAGATATGCAGAATAGCAACAAAAAGAGGACTGCAAGACAGAGTACATGGAAGACAGAACAACACCATCCTGCACAAACTCTTAACATATGAAAATACAACAGAGAGCTCATGAATGTGCCTGAGTCACTGATCCCTGCTGTGTCAACAGCCCTGCAACAGAGGGCTGTGTAGCCAGGTTATCAAGGCCTCCAAAACCAAAGCTCGTGCCAAGCCCAGCATGCTGCTGTGATGCCTGGTGGTGGGATAAGTGGCCCCCAATAGGACCCCCAGTGCTTATGCCTCTCCCTGCCCCAAAACCTCTGCTGCCACTTTGGGGGATTTGAGGGATCCCTCCAATTGGCCCATGTACACCTCCACGGGAAGGGATGGCATAGGGCTGCATGTGTGGTCCTCCTGGGTAGCCCACTAGTGGAGCTCGCCCTGGGACCAGGCCCCCCTGATGATGACCTCCTGGCCTTTGGCTTCCTCCATTCACCATTTGACCTAAAGGAGTATATCCACCACTCCCTGCATGGTTTGAGCAGCTAGAATTCAGCTCATCTATTAAAACACACTCCATCTCTTCCAAACAAGAAATCTCCTCATGTTTACCACATGTCAAAACCTTAACACTCATAGTTCCCCAATGCAAGCAGGGTGTAAGAGATGGAACAAACCATTTCTTCCATCCACATATCGACCACGGCCATTACGGCGATCATTCACTACTCCCCCTGTTGCTGCAGTGGCAGTTGGGGCTGGCACAAATCCATCCCCATTCCCTGCAGCAGGTCCTCCACCCCCTGGATACACCCGACGATCATTGTACAGCTGCATTGGCAAAGTGAAAAGAGGAATCAGCACCAAACCTCTATTGCACAGGGACTTTTGAGTGGTAAGACAAACAAGTGGCCAGAACCAGATGAATAGGAAGGGAAGAGGCCCTTCTGTAATTTTGACATCCAATGAGCACATACTCCTCAAAGATGCCCAAAAGTTGAAGAGACAGAAAGTAAAACACTTTGAACTTGTTCCAGGGTTCACATGTTAACCTTTCTGGGCTTCTGAAACTGCACCATACTCTGCTTCAGATTGTTGAGAGGTCCTTCCACAAGCACCTCATGCTCCTGTAGCCCATAAGACAATAGAGGCTGATTAGGAACATGAATGTCCAAACACAAAAGCACAGTTGTGAATTGGAGAACAGCCAACCATCTTTCTCACCTTATAATGTGTCAGCAAACTGTTCCAGAGAGGCTGCTTGCTTAGGACCTTTGGGTTGCCTAGTATCACAAGACCATACTGTGCCCGTGTGAGTGCCACATTTAGCCTCCGTGGGTCATTAAGAAAACCAATGCCCTGGACAATCCACCAAATGTACCATGTGTAATTAGTACCTCACAAAAGAGGTTCAAAGTTGCAAGTTCTCATACTATCTGAAACTCCTCTGCCAGAGCTAGTCTTAAGTCCATGACATGTCATACATTGGGGGGGTAGAATCACCAGAGAGTAAATCCAGAAATCCTTCTCAAGTGAATTAATCCATGATCAACAAAACAATCTTACCTGATGTTCATTGCTCCTCACACAAGAAAGAATTATAAAATCCTTTTCTCGACCTTGAAATGAATCCACACTTGCAACCTGCCATAAAAAAGAATTTTGATCAAGAGATCACCAGCATTGATTACATGAGCAAACTCTGAACACATGGGACATTCAGAGTCTTCATGGTCCTTTATCTTGGCAGAATACCTCAATGTCCTTGTAGAGCTGTTGACGAAGAGAACCATTCCGTGCCATGTAGTTCACAATATATGCCCGTTGGCCTTCATATGGAGTAATAACCCCAATCTGCAAAACAGACAGAGGAATTTAGCATTCCATCATTCCACAGCACTGCAGACTGCATGATCTCTCACTGAGGTTGTCATGACAGCTGCGGACAATGCTGTAGAAACTCAAACCAATGTGTTTTAGGTGAAGCATCTACAGACAAAGACATCCACTGTCTATACTGTTGCTGCTAGATATATTAAGCTGGCAGCTTCCACTCAGAGTCATGCAATGCATATGAATTGAAGGAATTACCTGGCTTGGAACCACTCCACTCCTCAAAAATGTTGTCACAATCTTCTCCACATTTGCAGCTTCAGTTCTGTTCAGATATGATGTCCCACTTGCACTAATCTCCTCTTGCCCCATCTGACTTTCAACCAGTGAGACATGCACCATGAGAAACATTCTAGAGAGACTGGCTCTGAAACTGACACTGAATATAGCTCCATGCAAGGAAAGGGTGGTAACCTGGACATAGAAGAACATTGGTCTGTTAGGAGCAGGCCATGGGAAGTCAATTTGTGACTGGAGTCTTTCTGCAATAGTCACTCCATTCTGTAATGTTCCCTCATAGAAACTGTTTGATGGAAACTCAGACAGGCATGGATGCATCCGGTATTGCACCTATTTGTCCCAACCCAACAATGCCCATGCTTTCAATTAAAAGATTCTGCCAACTGGGAGCTCAGAGTTCAGCAGTTACTTTTCCAAGCCACAAAATAAAAAGGTATAGAAGAACGGCTATATGTTCAACAACTGTTCATCAAGGTGTAAAAGACATCAGTCATTCATATCAGAAAGTAGGAAGAATGAATCATGAAAGCAAAGGTTTACCTGAAGTCGGATGGGCTTGACACCAAGCAATACTAAACGCTCAAACAAAGATTGGGCAAGTCCAGCACGAGCAGCCTTCTTGCACATAATTACAGGGCCTAGCTGACAGTGGTCTCCTACCAATACCAACTGCCAACACCCAAAAACATTCCACTTCACGAAATTTCCTACCCACATACATGCACAGCCTACTAAACACTAAGATGTGTGCATAAGAGGAGATATGCAAAGACTTCAAACCAGATTGAAGGGGTAGCATTACTGGCATATCTGACTAGAACTCCAGAGTGTACCACAAATGGAAGACAACCAGATAGCACAGAAAGTAAATTGCACCTGTTTAGCCCCCATCACTAATGGGATTAAGCACTCAGGCTCCGTAGCTTGTGTTGACTCGTCTATTAGAACCTACACAGCCAAGACAGGCTTCATCTTAAAAGTGATATGGTACTCTTTCTGTAAAAGATTCAGTCAATGCTAATACTACAGACAACATCAACACAGTGACTCAGAATGAAGCAAGTGTTCAAGACACATACTATCTGTGATTTATTTGGGACTAGCTCCCAGGTGGGAGCCAGTGGTCTAACATGCAGGTCATACACATATGGACTTGACATGATGAAGAGGAGGGAAAACCTGACGAAAGCGAAAATTGGCGAGACGAGGGTCACCCGCACCCACACATGTAGAGCAAATCACATCAGCACTCTGTGAAATTTCTCTCTCCGTTGCCCTCTTCAATGCTTTATACTTCTTCTCATCAGCACTTGACAGCTCACCTGGATGGTCAAACAGAAAAGGTTAGCACCTAGATATAGGTGTTCCATAACCACCCAAATCTTGGTCAGCACGTAACTATGTCTACATTTCACCACAGCACCTAACTCAGGGACAGTTTCTGATAGAATATAGGTGTTTTTCAGGTGTGAAGATATGGATCTTACCCACTTCTGATCATTATGTATGGAAATAAAAGTAGAATGTCTAAAACCATAAACTGCTTGATCTTTATTCTCCAGCAAGAATAAAAGGTACAACTTGCAATAGTCCTGAATCAACAGACACATGAAGCTATGAATATGTCATGACAGTCCAGAAAAAGTGTATAATCAACACCCGAGACAAAAGACACACCAAGTTCATCTTTCAAAAGCTGCAATTTTTGCAGCTCGCTCTTATCCGTTCCATCAAGATGTCTCACCTGTTGGGCCAACAACCCACCACTGTTATGAAGCTGCTGGAAAAATTCTTCAACCTACTGCTGGAAGAATCAGAATATTCACAAGGATCCTACTCTTTCTATCTCCTTGTAGTTGCACTAAAAGCATAATTATCCTGAATGTTTTACAAAATATACCACTTTGATTAACTGTTGGAACTGGACACAAGGCATCCCTGTCATGTAATCAGCATCACCATAAAGCAAACAGGGAGAACCTGATAGTGGAGAGTGAGGTGCTCCACAGGTGAGCTCACAGCTTCTCTTGATTTGGCACACAATCGCACTACCTGCAATAAGAGATTAAAGAAATTTGATACCCAACATTGAGTGGACATGGTTCAAATGTAGGCACTTGTACTAATATCAATACAAGCATGTTCATGATTCTCAGAATTTCTGCTGTTGTACTTGTTTGTTCATTTGTGCACAGAGTTGTCACTTGGCCCATTCACTTCTTTATTTTCAAAGCATAACACAACTCCATGGTCCCTAAGCATTGATGGAATAGAAACAACTTGCTTAACACTAAAGTAGAAGCATACCTTCAGACCTGCTGCACTTATCTTTTCAGCAAGCTGGTCCACTGCAACATTGCTTGGAGCACAAACCAGAACCTGTTCATTGCTTGCCCAGATCAGCTAAAGCAATTGCAAGATAAGGTTGTCAAGACAGTCCAAAGAGGCTGAGATATCTCAGTGGAACAACCAAGAGCAAGGATTTCAGTGATTACCTGACCCTGGCCCTGCTTTGCCAGATGATACACAATTGCTGCAGAGGTCACTGTCTTCCCAGTCCCAGGAGGCCCTTGTATCAAGCTCACTGGCTTTTGCAACACACTCTTGACAGCATACACCTGCATATGATCCATGAGGAGTCACAGCTAGTTCCATCACGCAAGGGCTGGAAACATCACCCGAAACAGAGCTATCTGACAAACCACAACTTAGGTGTTGTAAAATGGATGCAATACCTGGGAGGCATTCAAGTCAGGAAGCCCTGGCACTCCAAATCGCCGAGGGAGAGTGTTGCGAACTGTTTGGGGTTCCACTTCATGTCCCAAAAGCCGATGGTAGATGTATCTGAAGTAACATAGGATTGTATCATTCTTTGCCAACAGGTCTCTGAAGAAGTCAAGCTAACACACCTAGGAGTAAAGAATTGTACAAAACAAGGCTCACCAGCACACAATATTGCAGTATGTTTTAACTATGTTTGTAGGTCCTAATTGGCTTAAAATGGATAAAACAAGCAATGGGGTTGCAGGAAACTAAACTCACCACAAATAGCTAAGCTACTTACCCACTCACACTAGTCTCATCTACAGCAAATGTCTTCATGGCAGCTTGCATGCGATCAAAGCTGGTGCTCTTCCACACAAAGTCAACACTGAAATTATGGTTCACATCAATGGGGACCCCCTGCCATACACCAGTAGGGAATAACCATCAAAATCTGCTTTCTTCTGGCACCTACTAGTGCTGAATAAGACAAAGAGTGCTGCATTGCTAATGAAACTCTTCACCAAGAAATCCCTACAGAACCCAAACAATTGCTTTGAACTGATATGCAAATTGGCCTTTGAGAGCAAAAAGTGACTTCCACCTTACCTGATTGGCTCGTAACTCAAGAGCCACCTCCTCATGTGCAGTCAACTTAATCTGAGACACACATTGAATCCCATCATTTAGTTTAATCATCAAACTGGCAGAATACAGTGACATCCAAAAAGTCTAAAAAAGTACCCATCAACAATAAGCATACATAACCATGAAATACAAAGCATGTCCAGAATGCTCACAGGATCTTACCACATGCCCGACAGACTGCCAACCAGAGTGGATACCATCACCAAGATACCGCAACCGCAATTCATCTCCAGGAACCAACCGCAGTTCATTCTCTTCCTGGTATAATAGCAGAGGTTTGGTGAAAAACACTGGACAAAAGATCAGAGAGACAATGGACCAACTACTTATCACACCCCTAGAACCAAGTACTGCAGCTTCTTTTGAAATTCAACCCAACAACAAGTGGACAAGTGCAGTTGAAGTTTGATAAGGCTGGGTGCTAACCTTAGGAAAGACAAAATACACAATGCGCTTCTTGTTCAGACCAACATCCCAGCGTACAGTGATGTTATCTTTACTCTGTGACTCCTTCATCATCTGCAAACAATTGACAAACATAGTCTCTGAGTCACACATCTCTCGTCAGTACAAGGTGTGGCAGAGAAGTACTAAACAAGATGGCAATTTTCTCATCCTGACATATGGCATGCAAGTTGGAAGCATCAATGGTGGAGGTTGCTTGAAAATTCATTTGGAAGGGATTTGTGGCCCAGAAAGAGCTGAAAGCCATTGTCCATGTTTCTGGAAATAAGGAAACCACTGCAATACCTTATCAAAGTCAGCTTCTAGCTTCACCAGTGGCCCAAACACATTTTGATACTGCCATAGAACCAAGCAACATGTGAAGATTTTCCCAAAATGGTCAAGTCAAAGTTGCAAAGATCCTGACAGCAGGAATCAAACCCACTAGTAGACAAACCTCACCTGGTATGCATCCTCGTACTTAAGAGCAACAGTTTGTGGCTCATCATCAACACCTGGCTTCTCAAGATCCTCCAAGACTGCTTCTGGATTTGCCTTCCACAATTCCTCCACCTTATTGATTTGTTGAGCACTAATTTGACGTGCCCTTAACTGTTCTTGTTCTGATGGCACCTGGAAGCACAAGTGCAAAATTTCAGGTGACCCCAATTCTAGGTCTGCGTGAAAACTATGGAATGGGGAGTAAATGGAGATCAAAACATTTGGTGAACATACACACACACCTTCACCAGCCATTGAAGAAAACAGCGATCATCAATAAGTGGTAGCCATTGGCTCAGGTCCCAATTCATGTCTTTCAACGCATTTACACTTAAGCAGGGTTCACGACACAACAACACTACAACGCTCTCAGTCTTTGCAGAGATGAACCCCAACAGAAACACATTGCGACATCCACAATTGTAGCATTCCAGAATTGTTTCCCCCAATGGACTGTCCTTGTGAAGGCAAACCTCCTTGTGCTTTGCCCGCACCTGCCAACAAAAATATGACAAGATAACATTACTTTCCCATTCACCTCAAACAAAGCAAAGAAGAGATGACACAAAAGAGGACATATCTGCACCAGTGACAAACCCTAAAAGTCTGAAGGAAAGATTCAAAACCCTAATCTGGAATTGGCAGACACAGACATGAGTACCACAAGTCTGAGGAAAAGATTGAAAACCCTAATCTGGAAAGGCAGACGCAGGCATGAGTCTGACAAGTCTGAGGGAAAGATTGAAAACCTTAATCTGGAATTGGCAGAGACACAGGGATGGGTACAACAGCATACCAGGTGATTGACAATGTGAGACCCAGAAGTATTCCCACGTGAATTGCAAAACCACTTGCGGCAAGAAGGAACATTGCAACGCACAATACATGCAGGATTATGAATGCCACAATACTTGCAAGCATGTTCAGGCAAGTCCCGCTTCGCATACTCATGCCCATCCTCATCCCCAGTCTCATCAAAACTCAAGTCATTCAAGCCTGTTGTCAAAGAAGTAAGTGAAGCAGTAGCAGCAGCCTGGCTACTTGATTTATTACCATTTGAAGCTCCAGCAGTAGCAACATCATCCAATGATGCAACTAACTCCGAATCTCTGGCCACAAACTCAGTTGCTTCAGAAATTGATGTTGCCAGATCCGATGCATTATTCCAAACCAAGGGATGTGCCGGCTGACTGAGCTCAGTGAACTCGGGGTAGTCGTATTCATCCCCCTGCGTGTTGTATTCGAGAAAGGTAAACGCATCTCCCTGCGGCTGTGAAGCGGATTCGTAAAGACTCTGTGCCGCCAGATTTTGCGCGGCCATGACAAAACCTAGTATTTTTTTCTCTACTACCTACTCAGGTCCCTGCAAAAAAAAAAAACTCAACAAACATGCGTCGACATGCATTCGTTTACTGTAAACAAATCCAAAGGAGCAAAAACATCCTCTCCTTGAATCTTTGAAAGAAACACAATCGAGCAAAGTTGGACAACAAGAGAAAAAAACCGAAATCAAAACGACACAGATAAGATCTCACAACAAAGATGCTCACCTCAAAAGTTTTTGCAACGAAAAATTCTGCCAAAACAAAAGAGATAAGGTAACCTAGAGGGAAAAAAAAGGACACAGGGAGATGAAAGGAAGGAAGAAGGGGAAATAAATAAATAAATAAACAAATAAAAGGATTTAACAACTTTTCTTAAACACAGAAACAAAAGAGGCCTGAAATTCAACTGCAAAAAAATTATTTTAATGCTTTTTTCCTACAATCAACTCGTGGCCAAAAAACACAAACAATTTTTTTTTTAAAAACAAAGCATAGATGAGAGAGAAGAGGATTAGGGTTTGGAGGAAGATGTCAAGGAAGGAGATGCAGAAGAAAGAGAAAGAGAACATGGAAAGGAGGAGGGGTTGGACATTGGGAAATTGATGGGCCAAGATAATGATATTTTGTTTGATTTTTTTAATTTTGTTTTTGAGCTTGGATATGGGGAAAATCAATTTGTTTAGGGTTTTTTTTTTCTTGTTCTTTTTTAGGACAACATATTTGGGGGACTTGACCATGGGAAAATCATGATGGGCACAAATTATAGTGTTGTCCCTTTGTTCATTCAACACAAGTTTGTCGAAACAATTAATTAAATTTGAGGATTTCATTTCAAGCAATGATATATTTTCAATTTTTTTCATTTAAAAAATAAAAATATTTTTGAAAATAATATAATAATCAAGTGTTATGGGCATGAAATTTATAAAAATAAACAATGAAAGGATAAGTTTAAATCTAGATTCAAAACAAGAAATTAAAAAACCAAGATAAGAACACAAGATGTGTGAGATCAAAGTACAAACATGTATTTATTATAATAAAATATATTTATAAGCACAAAAATAACAAACTAAAGCTATGATATAATATCATATTTCAAATTGATGTTGAACAAATTAAAAATAATTATTTAAAAATATATATTTTTAGGATATAGCTTTAAAAAAATTCATGAGAAGTTTACGTTTATCAACCAAGGAATTTTTAAAATAAGCTTCTTAATTACAAGTGATTTAAGAATTAATCACAAGTGAACTAACAATTCGCTTCTCGTCTAATGGTTGGCACCAATGAAAAGGGGAGAGGGAACTTCAAAAGGTTTTTTTAACATAATGAATTGAACAAAAACAGAATTAGAACTAAATCTTAACATAAAACTAATATTAAAGACATTAAATAACTAATTATTTCAAAACATTCCAATCTTGAAGAAGCTGGACAATGAGTATTGGGAGGATTGGGGTTTTTTCCTCACCCATTTGGCTCTCCATCAAAGACTACTAATACAAACAATAATTACAAACATCAAGCACCCATCACCAAACAAATTGACACTCAAAAGAAATCCATGTAACACTTATCTCAAATGCAAAACCTTGTTACCATGGCTGAACCATTCCATCTATAAAATAGCTTATTGTATCCTTTGACATTATTTCTCTTTGTGCCACTAAACCACTTGAAAAGAAGGT
>Ga0116227_10004690_pt1 | contig 29532 bp, 25 predicted proteins | sample S1TSphgellanicum_FD_89693 | JGI IMG/M metagenome (GOLD analysis project Ga0116227, IMG submission 89693) | Host-associated microbial communities from peat moss isolated from Minnesota, USA - S1T2_Fb - Sphagnum magellanicum MG | ecosystem: Host-associated > Plants > Peat moss > Unclassified... | reverse complement strand
TGATAATATTCAATGTGCCAGTTGGAAGTCCGGAATGTGGGACGCGTTTTATTCGCAATCAGATGATTTAATTGCAAATATGGTAGTGTGCGATCGCTTCGTTGTAATATGGCTCTCCCGGTTATATGGTTATAAGGGAATCTTATTAATAAGGCTAGGTTCTTGGAATTATAGGGTTCTCAGGTTGGCGTAGGCGTAGCCGCCGTCTCGGCATGCAGAAACTGCGGCTACGCCTACGCTCAAATACCTGCCTTAAATGAATTTATTGAGTTTGAAGCCTGAAAAGCTTGCCGTAAAACCCTTTCAATAATTCATAATATAAACTTATCACCACTACACCGGGAGAGCCAATTTACTTGTCATACTTCACTCCCTTGATTTGCGGAAATCTAAAAGCTGATACCACTGCAGCAACGGCAAGGATCAGTGCTGCCAGTCGAAAGGTACCCTGAAATCCGGCCACAATTGCCTCAGGTGGAGCATGGGTAATATCTATACCCCTAGCCACCCTGCTACTTAAGGCGGCAAAGACCGCACCAATTACAGAGATCCCCATTGTTACCCCACAGGTACGAGACAGGGACAACAACCCAGAGGCAATTCCTAAACGTTCTCTCGGTACTGCTCCCATAACTGTACTATCATTAGGCGAACGGAAAAAACCAAAACCGAGACCATAGATCAAATAGGGCAACATATAGCCCAACACTGTTAATTGTGTATTAAAACTGCTAATAGCCAAACACCCACTAATCATTAACCCCAAGCCAATTAAGCCCATTAACCGGGAGCCAAAGCGGTCTGAGAGTGTACCGGAAATTGGGGCCACAAACCCACTAGTAATTGATGGCAGTGCTAGCAGGATGCCAACTTCTGCCGTTGAGTACTCTTTCACCCTCTCTAAAAAGAAAGGGGTCACTAGTAATAAACCACTCAGGACAATATACACTAGCAAATTACTGAGCAAACTCATACTCAAGCGGAAGTTGGCGAATAAATGCAGTTCTAGTAATGGCTGCTCCAAGCGAAGCTCCACTAATAGAAAACAGACTAGACCCAGAAGAGCGATCGCCAATAATGATAAGAGTCCTTGGGTCATACCTAAAGCAAAACTGCCCAGTGTGATCAATGTCAAAACTGCTCCTACTGGGTCAAAGCGTTGTTTGACTGTAGCTAGAACAGAAGGTGGGACTTCCCTAGCCACCAGAACAGTAGCCACAATCCCCAAGGGTACATTGATCAAGAACACGCTCCGCCAACCCGCCAACCCCAGCAACAACCCACCTACGGAAGGGCCTAAAGCCACTCCCAAGGAAGCTACACTACCAATAATCCCCACAGATCGACCCCTTTCGGCAGCCGGAAAGACTTCTGTAATTATTGCCAAGCCAAGACCAGAGAGGAGTACAGATCCTATCCCTTGCAAGGTGCGAAAGCCAATTAGCCAGTAAATGTTGGGTGCAAGTCCACACAATAGCGAACTCAAGGTGAATAATACCAGTCCCCCTAGGTAGAGGTATTTTTTCCCCCACATATCACCCAAGCGAGTGACAGCTAAAACGAGGCTGGAACTAACTAAGACATAACTCAACACCGCCCACTGGGCTTGGAGGAAGGTGGTGTGTAGGGACTCAACCAGTGTGGGTAGAGTTACATTAATGATACCCATATCTAGGGCGGACATGAACGACCCTAGCCCAATCCCTAACAGCACCCAGAGTTTTTGCCAGTCTGATATTATAATTTGAGGTTTTGTTGGCAACATCTAGCTTCCTCAATCCCGGAGTAAGATACCTTAAGAATTTGGACTCTTCCGTCTCTTTTATGGAACCCAATACCAAAGGCTTGTTGCCTGATAGCTTTAAACCCTTACAGAACAAGGCTTTAATCTTTGTCAATGCATTATTTGATAATAATTGCTAAGTGGCTCTACCATAAAATTACCGGAAGAACCAAGACTATTTGTAGACTAGTAAGATTCCGCATTAAAACCCTTATTTTACCAGAAGTGCTAGAGCCTAGTACATGAGCATAAAAATAATGCATATTACTCTATGTTAGAGCTAAGTTAGCAACAGTAATTAACTCAAAACCTTATTTTATCGTGTGGACTAGCTAATCTGCTTTGGCTTTAATTAGGGCTTGCTGAATAAGGATAGATTCGCAATGGGAGAGTTTTTCAGCAGACCCTAATTAATCAAGCTAATTTGGGGTTGCATATTTGCGGGATGAATTGACGGATGGAACAATTGAGGCTTAGTTTCATACTGAGTAACATCATCCTATGATTCAGCAACGCCCCTACCCAAATGTCGGTAAATTGTTAGGGTCAATACCTTGAGATTGTAAGTAAGCAATTAACCTTTCTTTTTGTTGACGTTCTTGTTCAGCACGCTGACGTTCCTGTGCGATTTGTTCCACAGCCCAAGGTAACAAATTTCCATCCCGATCCCACCACCTTAACCAATAACTAGTGTGATCTGCCTTTGTTCCTTGCCATGTGCCTAAATATAAACCCATCGCTTCCACCCAATGACGACCATTCTCATCGGGTAACTTTAATTCATAACGTCCATTTTCCCGGTAATAATATTCCAGTAATCCCCCATCCGGGGCAAAAATTATGTAGATGGGTACTTGCAAAATCTGTTCGTAAAAAAACCATCTCCCTGGTGGATAGGTGCGCTTAACTGAATATTCTCCCCCATCGGTGTCTGAGAGAAATTCCATTACCATCACCGGGATTTCACCTTCTAAAATAGGTGTATAACTTTTGCGATTACTCATCACTTCCTTAACTGACGGTATATAAACCCAATCTGGGGCTTTAATCACCAGTTGGTCGTTGACCGTGGCACATAGTCCAAAGTTGGAGGCTATCAACATTTGTGGTTGGATGAAACCAGTAATTTCTAAGCTTTCGCGCAAAGCAGCAGCCAACAGTGGTTGTCCTGTATTCTCTACTGGTTTATCCTCTAGTTGAAAATCTTTGGGTAGGGGTTCCCATTTAATTCTGAGTTCGTTTGTGGCTCTGGTTTCGCTGAGTTGTGTTGCCATTCGTGATTTACGATACCCTATGGGATTTTGCGCCAAAATTTAGCAACCAATTTATCAGAGATATTATAGCTTTAATCACTTCTTGTTCATTGGGTAGGACGTACCACTATCTCCTTTGTATGATGTACTCCTCTTACCATCTCGATCGCTCGGAAACCCATGCCATTGAGATACATTTTTAAACAACATTGCCTTGACGGTACCAATTTTAGATTTTAGATTTTGGATTAGAAGAGGGATTAATCGTTTCTCCCCCAACCACTGGTTCCCTTCTCAATTATCTCCTGTTGTTCTTCCCCAATCTAAAATCCAAAATCCAAAATTGGCTAATCTAAAATCTAAAATCCAAAATTGCTTGAATTGGCGTTGGTAATCCACACAAATGTGATTTTGTTTACCTCTTTTTATGCAATTTTTACGGATATGTGTTGAGCCACATTTACGACATTGCATCGGAATTTCCCTTAACTACATACTGCCATTATGCAACGCCTGCCTAAGGGACTTCTGACGAGTAAGAGTCTACCGTTTCTGCTTCCAACAAATGTGGGGATGTTTGAATGATAAAAGGGAGTTCAGCACCCACAAGGCCTCGTTGAATTCGTTCTGTGGTCTCATTGAAAACTACAAACAGGGGATAGATAGTGTTTGCACCCTCACTCAAGATATGGCTGTAGCGGGGGTGCATTAACCATTGGTAGTCTCTATCTAGGCAAACTTGAGTTTGTCGCCAGCGTCCTAATAAGTCGGAAAAGTCTTCGTGGGGTCGGTGAATAAAAAGTAAAATTTCGACACCAGTTTTGATTTTCCACTCAGGGTCACACATCAAAATTGCCACATCGCAGGGTAAGCTGATGGTCTGGGATCCACTTGTTAGTGGGTCACGGACACGGACAATTGGCAGAGGAATAGTGATGAGGCTTTCATCTGGACGACGCAGGCTAGGAATCATTTCCAGATATGGTCGATGCTGCTTGAGTAAGGTGATTGCTGCTAGAGAATTACTGTATTCTGCCAAGCTAGCTTCGTACAGAGATTTTTGCACAGGCATGGTTTTTATTAGCCTAGGTGGTCGTATAAACTGAACAGAGGCAGATACATTGCTAGCAAGATTGTCCCTACCATACCCCCCACAACTACGATTAACATTGGTTCTAAGACGCTAGTCAGTGCTTTAACTGCCTGTTCCACCTCATCTTCATAGAAATCAGCAACTTTCATCAACATCGCATCCAGTTCCCCAGTTTCCTCGCCAATACTAATCATCTGAATTGCCATGTTTGGGAAAACTTTCTCTTTTTGGAGAGACAAACTAATCATCCCCCCTTGTTGTACTTCCGATCTGACTGCATCTATGCAATTGCATACGACTTGATTACCTGATGTGTCGCGGACAATTTCTAAGGCAGTCAAGATGGGGACACCAGAACGAGTGAGGGCACCAAAGGTGCGACTAAAGCGAGCTACGGCAGTTTTTTCAATCAAGTCCCCAAATAAAGGTAATCTTAGCGAGATGCGGTCAATGGTTTCCTTACCGACGCGGGTTTTGTAATACCGCACGTAGGCAATTCTCAGTCCAATTACAACTGGGATGATAAGTGCTGATGTCCAACTTGTTAATATATGGCTCAAATTGACTAAGAATTGGGTCAGAGGGGGTAAGCTGACGCCTAACTGATGGAAAATTTTATCAAAAACGGGGATGAGAAAAATGGTCATGCCTAGAAAAATGGATGTTGCCAAAAAAGCCACAACTATTGGATAAGACATAGCTGATTTGATTTGGTTTTGTAGTCTAGCCATATCTTCTAACAATTTAGCTAGGCGATTGAGTACTTCATCTAGTACCCCACCAATTTCTCCAGCTTGGATCATGCTCACATACAAACTATCAAAGCAAGTAGGGTGCCTACGCATGGCATCTGAAAGATTCACCCCATTTTGCACATCTTGACTAATTTCGATGAGGGCGTTTTTGAGTTTGGCATTGGTACACTGTTCGGATAGTACCCCTATACCTCTAACAATTGTCACTCCTGCATTCACAAGAACAGCCATTTGCCGGGAAAAAACTGCTTTTTCCTTCACGGAAACTTTGCCTAGGGAGGTCTGGAATTTTTTGAAATCAAAGCCACCTTTAGATTCTTTGACTTCTTGGACCACAAACCCTTGGTCTCTAAGACTAGTACGAGCTTGGGCTAGGGAGTCGGCCAAAACTTTTTCGGTTTTTGACTTTCCCTGGGAGTCACGAACACGAGCAACATAGTTTGGCATAGGTTAGTTCAAGGTTCAAAGTTGAGGATTACTGGAGTTAAAGCCTTATTTAAGGGTAGCTTTGGCGGCAGTACTGGCTGTTGGCAAACTGCTGCCAATCAGACGCTGAAGTTCATCTGGCTTGGAACTCTTGGCTATGGCGGCTTCAAAGCTGATCATTCCACTTTTATAGTAATCAGCTAGTACTTTCTCTAGGGTTTGCATTCCTAATTTCCCCCCAGTCTGAATAGCTGAGTAAATTTGAGCGGTTTTTCCCTCGCGGATCAGGTTGGAAATTGCCGGGGTGACAACGAGAATTTCTTGAGCCATAATCCGCCCAAATTCCCCTGGTTTAGGATTTTTCTTCGGTATTAAAGTTTGGCTGAATATTGCAACTAAGGAGTTGGATAACTGTACCCGGACTTGGGTTTGTTTTTCATGGGGGAAGACATCGATAATCCGGTCAACGGTTTGGGCGGCTGAACTGGTGTGTAGGGTGCCAAATACTAGGTGTCCTGTTTCCGCTGCGGTAATTGCGAGGGAAATTGTTTCCAAATCCCGCATTTCTCCCACTAGGATAATATCTGGATCTTCCCGCAGGGCGGCTCTCAAGGCGTTGGCAAAACTTTTAGTGTCTTCTCCCAATTGCCGTTGGTGAATTAGGCTTCTAATTGGTTCATAGACAAATTCAATGGGGTCTTCCACTGTGAGAATATGCTCTGCCCTAGTGCGGTTAATTAGGTCAATCATTGCTGCTAGGGTGGTGGTTTTACCCGAACCTGTGGGACCTGTTACCAGGATTAGGCCTCTGGGTTTATCGGATATTTCTTTAACTACATCTGGCAGACCTAATTTTTCAAAATTAGGGATTTTAGAACTTAGTGCCCGCAAACAAGCTGCGTATGTACCGCGTTCTTTATACACATTCACCCGGAAGCGCGCTAATCCTTTGACCCCATAGGAACAGTCTAATTCCCATGTCTGCTCTAAGGTTTTGCGCTGGCTGTTGTTGAGCATACTAAAGACCAATCTTTGGCACTGTTCGGCCGAAAGTGGTTGATCTGTAATGGGGGTCAGTTTGCCGCTAATGCGGAAGTATGGGGGTAAACCGGCGGATAAATGCATATCCGAACCACCCATTTCAATCAACTGCTCCATCAAGTCTTCAATCATCATTTCCATAGTTCTGCTCCCTGTTGTGAACTTTTAATCCTCGAACCGTGGTGTCATGCAATAAGGACAGTCTAGCCATTCCGGTTTTAATCCCGCCCCACAATTGCGGCAGGTAAGACTATTTTTGCGTTTGGCTTTTAATTCGGCTTCTAAACCGGTATCGGTAAATGTCACCCGATCTACTTCTTCCAAGGTGGTGGCACCTTGGCGTACCAGATCTAGACTGTAGGCTAACAGGGTTTTCATCCCCTCATCTACCGCTACTTCCTTGATGTGTTCTGTGGGGGCTTCTTTGTTAATCAGATTTTGCAGTTTCTCAGTCATTCGCATGACTTCGTAGACACCACAACGCCCCTTATAGCCCGAACCATTACAGGTGGAACAAACTTGATTTTTGCCTTTGGCTTCGGCAATGGTCTCTGAAGGTAGGGTGTTAGCTTTGTAGAAAGTTACTCCCACGTCAGAGGATGCCGATAGACCATAGCGCGCTAGTTCTTCCTTGGTAGGTGTGTAGGCAATACGACACTCAGTACATACCCGACGGATTAGCCTCTGGGCGAGAACCCCAATGAGGGAACTGGAGATCATGAATGGCTCAACACCCATTTCTCCCAACCGAGCAATTGCCCCTGGTGCATCGTTAGTGTGTAAGGTAGTTAGGACTAAGTGACCTGTCAAGGCAGCCTCAATGGCGGTTTTGGCGGTTTCCCTGTCTCGTGTTTCACCTACTAGCAAGACATCTGGGTCTTGGCGGAGGAAAGCGCGGAGGGCTGTAGCAAAATCTAGCCCTTTCTCCCGAATTACTTGCACTTGGGTAATTCCCGGTAAGCTGTACTCAATGGGGTCTTCTACAGTACTGATATTAACTCCAGGGGAGTTTTTTTCTGCTAAGGCTGAATATAGGGTAGTTGTTTTCCCCGAACCAGTGGGACCTGTTACCAGAATCAACCCAAAGGGACGACTGACCATGTCCTGAACAATATGCAAGGTTTCAGGATCGGTAATTAGCTTATCGAGTCCTAGTTGGGTGGAGGCGTTATCTAAAATCCGCAGTACTACCTTTTCTCCATAGCGACTGGGTAAGGTATTTACCCGAAAATCCACTTTTCGCCCTTCAAACACCCGGCGGATACGTCCATCTTGGGGCATCCGCCTTTCCGCAATATCTAGGTTGGCGATGATTTTAAATCGAGCTGTCACCGCCGGGATGATTTTTTTGGGCATCGGTGGGAAAACCTCACGCAACACCCCATCTTTGCGGAAGCGAATACGGAGGTTTTCTTCTTGGGGTTCTACGTGAATGTCAGAAACTTTTTCATGCAAAGCTTTAGCTAAGATTCTATTCACCAAGCTGACCACTGGGGCATCCTCAGCATCCCGCATCGCTGATGCTAAATCAGCCTCCATGTCCTCTGGGGACTCCTCTATGTCTAGATTGCTGATATTTTCTAGATCTTGACTAATGTCTGTAAATTTTTCTTGTTCTAGATGCTTTTGCCGAACAGCTAGATCATCTAAGTATTTGTTGATGATGTGTTGGTAGTCCTCCTGGGTAATCACCATCCGCTGCAACGTCAGGCCCAGGGGACGTAAGATCCGGTTGAGTTCATCAGAAGCTTCTAAGTTATCTGGTGCCACCATCGCCACTAAAACGTATGGTGGAGTCTGGTTATCATGCCTTGAGAGTGGTACTAGGCGATGGCGACGACAGATATCTACTGGGATCAGGGTATCGATGAGGCTCCCCACCATCGTGATGCCAACTTGGTTGACTTCCAAATCTAGGGATTCAACACCGTAGAGGATTTTGAGTTCAAATAACTGTTGTTTTTTGTATTGTCTAAGTAACTCAGGTGATAGTTGCTGTCCTGTGATTGACTCTAGAACTTCTGTCAGTGGTCTGCCAGACTTACGGCTCTCAATTAAGGCTTGCCGCATCTGTTCGCTATTAACATAGCCAGATTGTACTAACTTGTTGCCAAAGGGCGAGAACTCGGTTCTTATAGTTAGAGCCGTACTACGTGGCGATCGCGGTGAGGAGTAAGTCATCTCAAACCCTCCATGAGACCCTCACTCAGCTGAATACAGCTATGGTGTTGGGGGATTAATTCGGATCCATCCCCTGAGTAATTTCTGACGTTAGCAAAAATCACCATGGGAATAGCTGAACAATTAACAGATACCTGAGTAGGCATAATAGAGTAGCTGTCCTTTTTGTGAATGTGTTTACATAGGCATATTACCTATGTAAATTTCTCATTATCAGTAATGTGAAATTTGACAAAGTTGAGAATCAGTACTATCGTAACGACACTGGTTTAATCCTTCGGTTCTGGAGCATTAGACTACCAGGAGTATCCACTGGTAGGTTTTGAACTTTTAGTTAGTGAGTCTGGTTAACTAGGCTCTTTCAGTGTCCCCATTCTCCTCAAACAGTGGAGCTTTGTTACACTTCGTACGGACCTTAGGTGGTTTACAAGCAATGAGGAGAAAACCTCTAGTTAATTATTCCCCGACTTTTGGGCAGAATATGCATTAGGACAGAATTAATTTTTAATAGTTCTGTTTAATTTACCTAAAACCATAATTTTGGAGTGCCCATTGGAATTACTAGGGTTTTAACACTATGATCCTTCCCCTTGTGATCAGAAGCTACTGCCCATCTGAGTTAGGGACTTCCAGAAATTAAATTATCCCAATTTATGGACTCAACACGACTGTTACTCCCTCTGCTCCCCTGGGAATTCGATATTTTTTTAGTTGGAAGTCCCTGAATACTTTGGCAAAGTCTACGCCAATGCGTTCACCATTTGTCACAATAGGAAGATCATCTGCGTCTACGAGCCGTAAATAGCAACGGTTGTTAGATGTGGTGGCTATTGCCGTAAACAACATCTGGGACCGGTAGACAATGATGAATGAAAATAAACAGGTAAACAACAAAAGCCAGCAATTGGGTGAACCAATAGAGGTAAAGCAAGCAATGAAGAGCGATTCCCCAGCCGAAATTAACTCTAACGAATCTGGCAGCGAGGTTACTGAGCAAGTGGCAACTCAAGACAATCCATCAGGAGATACCACAGTTACACCAGAAAATGACTTTGCTCAAACCCAGAAGCTTGAGGTCGATCCGGCAGCCTTAGCAGAATTGGCTCAACAATTTGAGTCTCTCAAAGCACAACTAGAAGAGCGTAGTACTCAGTATATGCGAATTGTCGCTGATTTTGAGAACTACCGCAAACGTACTGCCAAAGACAAAGAAGACCAAGAGACGCAGGTAAAGCGAAATACAATTATGGAATTACTGCCTGTGGTCGATAACTTTGAACGGGCCCGCTCGCACCTCAGACCCCAGACTGATGGCGAGATGACAATTCATAAAAGTTATCAAGGGGTTTACAAACAGCTAGTAGATTCACTTAAACGTTTAGGTGTATCTCCCATGCGTCCTGAGGGGCAGGAATTCGATCCCAACATCCATGAAGCAGTAATGCGGGAACCGACGGATGAACATCCTGAGGGAACGGTGTTAGAAGAGTTAGTGCGTGGGTATTATATAGGCGAACGCGTACTCCGACATGCAATGGTAAAAGTGGCTGCACCCAAAGAGGATACACCTACCGCTGAGGAAGAACAGTCAATTTAATTGCTGTTTGTAGAGTGTGGGTCCCCCCATACTCTATACCTAGGGTATAATCTGGAAAATCAACTCGTATAAGTATTTGGTAAAAATTTTTGACAACATGGGAAAAGTTATTGGGATTGACTTAGGCACTACTAACAGTTGCGTCGCCGTTTTAGAAGCTGGTCAAGCGATTGTGATTACCAATGCTGAAGGAGGAAGAACCACTCCGAGCATTGTAGGATTTGGCAAGAGTAATGATCGCTTAGTCGGTCAACTAGCGAAACGCCAATCTGTTACCAATGCGGAAAACACAATTTTTAGTATTAAAAGATTCATCGGACGGCGGTGGGAAGATACAGGAATGGAACGGGAGCGTGTCTCCTATAACTGTATTAAAGGTCGGGAGGATACAGTAGATGTACAAATTCGCGGACATAACTATACACCCCAAGAAATATCCGCCATGATCCTGCAAAAACTCAAACAGGATGCCGAAAACTTTTTGGGCACATCTGTGACTAAAGCAGTGATCACCGTACCTGCCTATTTTACAGATGCCCAAAGACAAGCAACTAAAGATGCTGGGACAATTGCCGGTCTAGAGGTACTGCGAATCATCAACGAACCCACCGCTGCCGCCTTAGCCTTTGGGTTGGATAAACAAGACCAAGAGCAGCTAATTTTAGTATTTGACTTAGGTGGTGGGACCTTCGATGTTTCCATTCTCCAACTTGGGGACGGAGTTTTTGAAGTCAAAGCAACCGGAGGCAATAACCATTTAGGCGGAGACGATTTTGATAACTGCATAGTCCGCTGGATGGTCGAGCACTTTCAGCAGGAAGAAGGAATAAATATCCTCACGGATAAAATGGCCCTACAACGGGTGCGAGAAGCAGCAGAAAAAGCCAAAATTGAGCTTTCTACTCTAGCAAGTACCAGCATTAACTTGCCATTTATCAGTGCTGATCACACAGGTCCTAAGCATCTGGAGATGGAACTCAGCCGCGCTAAATTTGAAGAACTCACAGGGCATCTAATTATGGCTACCATCGAACCGATGATCCAAGTGCTCAAAGATGCAGACCTCAAACCACAAGACATCAATCGGATTATTTTGGTGGGTGGTTCTACCCGGATTCCCGCAGTCCAAAACGCCTTGATCAAATTTTTCGATGGTCAAGTCCCCGAACGCTCCATCAACCCCGACGAAGCCGTAGCTTTGGGTGCAGCCATCCAGGCCGGAGTCCTCGGAGGAGAACTCAGTAACCTCCTGCTGTTGGATGTTACCCCTCTGTCCTTAGGCATTGAAACCTTAGGAGAAGTGTTCACCAGAATCATTGAACGGAACACCAAAATTCCCACCAGCAAGTCCCAAGTCTTTTCCACTGCCGCAGACGGACAAACTTCTGTAGAAGTGCATGTACTTCAAGGCGAACGGGCAATGGCGCGAGATAACAAGAGTTTAGGTAAATTTATCCTGGCAGGTATTCCGCCTTCTCCTCGTGGTGTACCACAGATTGAAGTATCTTTTGAAATAGATGTCAACGGCATCCTCAAAGTATCTGCCCAAGACAAAGGCACAGGCAGAGAGCAGAGCATCCGGATTACTAACACAGGTGGGTTGAAAAGCCACGAAATCCTCCGGATGCAGCAAGAAGCAGAAGTATTTGCCGAGGAAGATAGGAGACGGAAGGAATTTATCGAACTGAAAAACCAAGCCGAAAATCTATTGTTCAGTTATGAATCCACTTTAAAAGTTAATAGTGCTTTAATTAGTGAGCAGGACAAAACCCTAGCTAATGCTAAAAGCGTCCAACTCCGAGCCGCGATCGCCGACCAAAGTAAACCTATAGCTGAGTTAAAGCAGTTAATCGAGGCATTCCAAGAAACTATCTTCGCCATCGGTGCACAGGTATACAACCGAGCCAACAGCCAGGATGATGAGAGTCTTGATATTGAAGATGATGGTGATACTGCTGTGGTCAAAAACCCAAGTGTTTCTTTCAGCGGGACGCTAATACCACAATTTAACTTTGATTTTGAGGAAGAAAACACCGCACAGGCTGATTATGAAGCAATAGATTAGGGGAGAACAGATCAATCTCTCCCCTACCCCATTCGGTTTTCCACACCTCATAGTGCGGCTAGCTCCTCTGGTGAATGGGGGAGATTTCCTCAACCTCCGTAGCACAATTGGAAAAGAGACAGCTTTTAAGCCAGTGGCTCAAAACTTGCTAATGATTTTTGTCGGAGGTAAAAGGTAAAATTTGATTATTAACAAAGATTAACCATGGCAGTGCGGTTAAGTGAGGTACATCGGGAGATTGTCAATGCCCATATTTTAAGAATTTGGAGCTTCCCGTCACCCTTTGCCAAAAACCTCCTGACTTCTGCCATGAAACCTTTAGCTCTTAACCTCCCACCTTTTCCTTCCCTCTAACTTTTACCTTTTGCTATATGGCTCGCGACTATTATGAAATTCTGGGTGTCTCTCGTGACGCCGACAAAGAAGAAATCAAACAAGCCTATCGCCGTCTGGCCCGGAAGTATCACCCAGATGTGAACAAAGAACCCGGTGCCGAAGAACGATTTAAAGAGATTAACCGCGCTTACGAAGTACTGTCTGAGGCAGAAATGCGAGAGCGCTACAACCGCTTTGGTGAAGCTGGTGTGTCAGGTGCAGCGGCAGGGGCTGGTTTTCAAGATATGGGTGACATGGGCGGTTTTGCCGATATCTTTGAAAGCATTTTCAGTGGCTTTGCTGGTGGAATGGGTAACCAGACAACACAAAGACGGCGTAGCGGACCGATACGGGGTGATGACCTACGACTGGACTTGAAGTTAGATTTTCGGGAAGCAGTTTTTGGTGGGGAAAAAGAAATTCGCATTTCCCATCTCGAAACCTGTGAAGTTTGTGGCGGTTCTGGTGCTAAACCAGGAACTCGCTCTCGAACTTGTGCGACGTGCAGCGGTTCCGGTCAAGTACGCCGGGTGACGAGAACACCTTTTGGTAGTTTCACCCAAGTTTCCACCTGTCCCACCTGTAATGGCAGTGGAACGGTGATTGAAGACAAGTGTGATGCTTGTGATGGCAAAGGTACAAACCAAGTAACAAAAAAATTGAAAATCACTATTCCTGCTGGGGTAGATAATGGCACCCGGTTGCGAATTACCCAAGAGGGAGATGCCGGGCAACGGAGTGGACCACCTGGAGATTTGTACGTCTACTTGTTTGTCAACGAAGACGAGGAATTCCACCGGGATGGAATTAATATCCTCTCGGAAATTAAAATAAGTTACCTCCAAGCAATTTTAGGCTGTCGTTTGGAAGTAGATACGGTAGATGGTCCAATGGAATTAATTATTCCGGCTGGCACCCAACCCAACACAGTAATGAAATTGGAAAATCGCGGTGTACCCCGGTTGGGAAATCCCGTCAGCCGGGGGGACCATATGCTGACGGTGTCGATTGATATCCCTGCCAAAATTACCCTAGAGGAGAGAGAACTACTGGAAAAGCTGGCTAAAATTAAGGGAGACCGCACTGGTAAAGGTGGTTTAGAAGGATTCTTAGGAAATCTGTTTAAGTAATGGAGCCGTCCCCCCTGTCCACTCCTGATACTCAACTCGATTTGCGTGGTACACCTTGTCCGATAAATTTCGTGCGGACAAAGCTCCACCTAGAGAAGATGCCTCCGGGAGGTTTGCTCGAAGTCTGGCTAGATGCTGGGGAACCAATTGAGCAGGTTCCTGACAGCTTGACTATGGCTGGCTATCAGGTGGAAAAGATTACAGAACGCGCTGATTATTTTTCCCTGTTAGTCCGCCGTCCTGTGACTGCCTGATGAAAGAAAAATCTGTCTCTGTTACTGGACAGTTATTGGGTACAGTGCTAGCTGTACAAGCTAACTTTTATCGGGTCCATCTAGATGAAAAAGAGGTGGTGGAGAATACACATCCTCCATCACTGCTGTTGTGTACCCGTCGTACCCGCCTGAAGAAAATTGGGCAACAGGTGATGGTGGGCGATCGCGTGGTGGTGGAAGAACCAGATTGGGCTGGGGGACGGGGAGCGATCGCTGAAGTTTTGCCCCGGCAGAGTGAATTGGACCGACCAGCGATCGCTAATGTTAACCAAATCCTGCTGGTATTTGCCGTAGCTGACCCGCCATTGGAACCTTACCAGTTGAGCCGATTTTTGGTCAAGGCTGAGACGACGGAGGTAGATGTATTGTTGTGTCTTAATAAAAGTGATTTGATCTCCCCCCAGCTACAGGGGCAAATTAGCGATCGCCTGAGAAGTTGGGGCTACGATCCCATATTTATCAGCGTCAAAAATCAAATCAATCTCCACCTGGTGGTTACCCATTTAAACGAGAAAACTACCGTCATTGCTGGGGCTTCAGGTGTGGGTAAATCCAGTTTAATTAATGCCCTGATACCTGATGCCAACTTACGGGTTGGGGAAATTTCCGGTAAATTAGCACGGGGTCGGCACACAACCCGTCATATCGAATTATTTACCCTGCCTAAGGGTGGCCTGTTAGCGGATACACCTGGGTTCAATCAACCTGACTTGGATTGTACCCCAGAAGAACTAGTGTATTTATTTCCCGAAGCTAGAGCGCGCTTAGAAGGTGCTAGCTGCCGATTTAGTAATTGCCTACACCGAGATGAGCCAGAATGTGTTGTCCGGGGTGATTGGGAGCGATACGAGCACTATTTGGAGTTTCTCACTGAGGCGATCGCTCGTCAAAACCATCTGCACCAACAGGCTGATCCAGAATCGACTATGAAGTTGAAAAGTAAGGGCAAGGGGCAGAGTCAGTATGAACCGAAGCTGGAAAGTAAAAAATATCGCCGCACATCCCGTCGGACTCAATTACAGGCTTTGCAGGATTTGTATCAGGAAAGCGAGGAATAGGCCGTTATCTTTTCGTGGAGGCAGGAGGTAGTTCTTGCGGTGTAGGCTTCAGACCTACACTGATTGCAGTCCACCACATCAGAGATTTTGGCATGGGGCTTCAACCCTTACTCCCTTTGGTTGTGGCTCCAGCGCCGGAATCAGAATTCCCTCCTGCTTCTGGTGGAGTGCAGGGGTTTTCAGACTTAACGGGAAAAACCAAAAAGGAGTTTTGGCACAACGATGATCAAACTTCTACCTCCTGCCAGGGAGTGAAGATCACTACGTTCCTGGTGTAGAGCTACTTTGTTGGAGTATTTGACGAGCTAGGTTCATACATTTGGAGCAGGTGCAACCAAACTTGGTCTGAGCGTACTGTCTAACCATGGCGTCTGAGAATTGGGCTGTTTGGGAGAAATCAGATCCCGTTGGAGTGACGTTGTTGATAGACTGAGTAGGGACGGGTGAATCTGAGGCTGTGGCTGGCATCAGGGCGGAAGCAGACTGGGGTGCCAGTAGCATGGTGAAGACGGAGCCAGAACAACCAAGCAGGGTGAGGGCAGTTGCAGTATTCATTAGGCATTTTGGATATTTTGTATGCTGCAAGTATAGCTAAATTTTTGCTTTTCGCAGTCAGCTGATGAGGCAAAGTTAGATGTACTCTGATAGTTATTAGACTACAGAAAAATCTTTGATTTTATTCAAACAATAGTTTGATTACAGGACCTTTCGCGTAATCGTTGCGGCTAAAACCCTTGCTAGGGTGCAGTTACTATCCATCAACTGAGAAAATTTTATGGGTCGCTTACCTGGGAACAAAGGCCAGCTTTCTAGCGAAGCCGCTGCGTTATTTGTGCTGCTAACTTCTTTTGCTGTCATGTTATTAACTTCTGGTTTTTTTCTCGATTTCTTGACACTCCCTTCCGGCAGGTCAAGTGTAAATACTAGTTATCCCAAATTGATTCCTTGGATTAGTGAAAAGGAGCGGTGCGAGAAAACTAGCAGGATTTGGCAGAACGATAAGTGTTGGGATAATAAAAATCATCCTTCCTTTGGCTGGTAGTGCTCAAACTTATGTAAGTATAGGTAATAGTTTGTATAATTTGCCATTTAGTCTCACTTATCTAGATCCATAGTCTCTCTGAATCAATCCATCGTCCAATCCAAAATTGGGACAGCCAGAAATCTAGGTATCGACCTAGCATGCCTGGGTAGACGGTGTTTGACAACCGTAGCGTACAGAGTTAAGCTCTGGGTTCTTCCCAAACCTCCTCTGTCCGCAGAATCTCATGCTATACTCTGCACGGTCTGGCGCTTTACTTTTAAAATCGCGCTTGAGGTTACAGGCAAAAGTCTAGAAATCAGCCGTTTTTAGGATATAAAGCATGAGAGTGTCAACTAAAAATACGGTACTCCTGCAAGAACTGCCTCTTTCTGTCCAACTACCTATGCTGCATCCGTGGATATACTATCTGCTATTTTTTGAAGTTTCTTAGCTAACTTCTCCCTTGTGTAAGGTAATTGCAAATGGTCTATCGCTTTGAAAAATTGCTGCTTAATATAATTATTATAGGCAGTCATCACATCAGCTACTTGATGTTTTTCATAGCCCAGTAAATAATCTACTACTTCAATATCTTGTACTCCCCGTAAATTATGCATTAACTGATTGCGAACATCATCGTCACTGTTCCTATTATGAACACAAGACCATTTTAGTAAGCCCCAAGATAATTTAGAAAATTGAGGTTCTAAATTGTTAAGCCAGTCTAACAAAGCAGAATTTCTATTAGTAACATTAAAGTCTTTGTCCTGTTCTAGTCTGAATTTATTAACCGGAAACTTCAACTTTTGCAAAATCTCCATCTTAATACTTAAATCTTTAATAGAATTGTGTAAAAATAGACCCAGGGAAGTCCAAACTATCATTTCGTTAGCTTGGCAGGGTTTTTCTTCAAAAGTAACTGTTTCCTTAATCATTGCCACTTGGGATATAATAGCCACCTTTAAAAAGGTTTCCTGGGCGGCAGCAAGTAGAGTGATACCCCCTAAATAATTCTTCTGATTCAGGAAAAACCCAATTAAGTCAAGACTATCTACAACCCTTTGGGTAGCTGACGTCACTGTTAACTCTTCACTGTCATCTATTAGCGGGTTATATAGATTGAAAAAATTAACCATTGCTTCTAACTCGACAATGCAAGCCTGATTAATTCCCTGTATATCTTCCAAAATTTTCAGTGCGGCGCCAGGAAAACCACTGATGATGAGTTGCTTTGCTTTTTGGATTTGGATACCCCGTCCATAATTAGAACTTTGGATAGCTTGAGGTTGAGATTTGTGCTTATAATCCTCATCAAAGTATTCATTACTGACGAGGAAAACAACATCTTTAAATTTACCCAGAGTCAGAAATTGCACCGCTGAAGATATTGCTGGAGTCCCGGCTTGATGACTAACATAAATTGTCTTGGTTTGATTATATGCTAATTTGCCTAATGCCTTGTCCACAAGGGATAGAGTCCCATCCCAATTTTCAATACCTTGACTCGACTCCTGGGGTTGTAGATATACAAATTCTGGTTGCAGGCTGAATTTCTGCTGACAGTACCACTCTAATAAAGGTTGGAGTGTACAAGTATCTTGCCAGTACGGACACTTTTCATAGATTATTTGGTCTTGATTAAATATTGCCGTTTGGTCTGTGAGGAAAATAATCACTCGTTCTAGCTTGATCCCGGTGTGAATAAAATAGGAAGAATAGGTATCCAGCAAGGGGAATCGTAAGTCTGATTTATAGTCATCAGCATGATTGGCATATACCCTGCCTAATACCCTAGCCGGAAAAGTATATCCAGCATCTTTATCATAAGGGTCCTTTAGGGTGGGTGAAGAGGAACCGGGAAATTCAGCGTCTATCTCCCCATAGAAATTTGCCCAATTTTGCCGATGTTGCAGGATCACATCACTATTCCCTGTAGTTACAATCCAAATACTCATGTTTATTGTCCCCAGAGTTTAGCGAATTGGCTATTTGGGAGGAATTGTAAGAATTTTTGCGTATTCTCATCCCTGCTATCAGGGAAGATAGTTAATAACTCCACATACTCCCGACCTTTGCGTCTTATTTCTCCCTCTGTTGTTTTAATATAGCGTGGGTACATCCGATGCCAAGTCCGACCAATTCTACCCATTTTCCCTGTTAGTTGAGAACCCTTGATTGAATCAGGTCCTCTGTAATTGCCATGGAACCAATGGACAGCTAAACTATCGTCTTCATCCTGGGCAATACGTCCCCAAACTTGAACTTTTTGAGGGTGGAATGATTCACGCCATGGACTGACTTGATTATTTAGATTCTTCCCCTTAGATGTCACCCAGTTTTTAACTGTTGTTTGAATACTTTCCAAGGTTTTAGTCAGATGATTAATACTATTAACGGGAAAGTAGTATTTCTGAGATTGTTTGGTGAACTGCCAATGGCAACCTATCATTGGTTTATTGCCGTTGTTGCAATACTCTGGCAAGAATAGGCGGTGGTCAATGCGGCGCCATGATTTACCAAAACCCCCTAAAAGCATAGCAAAGCGTAAAATTTGCGTTGCGAGGATTCTTAATTCCTTGTTGTATTCCTCTGGGAATCTCCCCATAGCAATAATAGTCAAACTGCCTGAATCTAATTCATAGGTAGGCATGATATTCTTACCATATCTGAATTCACCCAGATCTAAATCCACAGGATTAAAGGCAATCCCTAGATGACCAACTATTGCTCCCTGTGACCCTGCAAACCCTCCCCATAGTTCTTTAGTTAATTCCTCAGCTGTCCTATCATCGGTGACACTGCTAAATAGCCGCAGTGTATGACCCCGCAATGCAGCTTTGAACATATTGGGTCGAAATTCACCAGTTTTGTCAACTAATTGAGATGCTAATCCTTGTCCCTTGAGATTCACAGTCACTAATTTGGTTTCTGGGTGGTTAGCAGGTTGACCATAGCCAGCACTTACCCGCGAACCAATTCCTCGTTCTATGGCTTGATCCCAAATACCCCAAATAGTTTCCCATTCACTGGGATCGAGTTCAATAGTACTGGAAATGCCAAAGACTAAGGTGGGTTGGTAGAGGGAGATTTGTAGGAAAGCCGAATGGGAATCACTATTTTTCACCTGCCAATTTTCTTGGGGGTGAACTATATCAATTAATTGTTGTTCACACCAAGTACTGTCTTTGGGGTATGCACCGTGAAAGCGGAGTATTCCCGGTTGGGTTTCATTCCGAGAAAATTGGCCACCACAGTATTTTTGTGCCTGTTGGGGAGTACAAGCGCGGAGGAAAGCACCTTTCATGCTGGCACCGGGGTAGTAAGGATGTCCCTGGGCACCAATTACTGGTCGGATGATATCTTCATCCTGACCACTGTTCGAGACAAACCGCCAGGTGATTTTATATTCCTTGGTTTGTACATGATGCTTAAATTGGGGAGAGTTATCTGCCGCAGCTTCTACCCATTCATCAGCCCATCTCTCGGACTGTTCTGGTTGTTGAATATATTGAATTTGTCCCCGTCCTGCCACTGGTGCTTGGAACATCAAGGGGACTTCATTACTGTTCGGCATCTATGTCTCCTGTTTTTTTATAACGCTGAGTCCACCAAACTAAGCTGTCGCAAAATTGGGTCAGAACCGCTAAACAGATCCTTTGGTCTTCGATGGAAAGTCCCCAGAGTTGAGTGGCAACATTTTGGATTTTTGGGGTTTCATCATTTTTCACATCTTCTTGGGGGAGTTTAATTCCTGCCAGTTTCATAATTTCAACAAAGGTTTTCCAGGTATCGCGCCAATACTCCCCTTTAGTACGTTCTTTATTATCATTTTTAGCCAACAGTCGCAACTGTTCTCCCCAGAACCGTTCCAACCCGTAGGCTACGGTCGTTCGCATTTTGTGCGATTGACCGATTACTCCCTCTTGATCACGATATTTCAGGACTAATTTTTGTGCTTCTTGGTCTAAGTTGTAAGACTTCCAAGTCATATATTTACACCCCCTTTAAAGTTAGTTCGCAATGACCTAAGCCGATGGATTCTAAACCACCTAAATAAATATCTATACTTGGAGTACCATTGAAGGGTTGCCAGGTTTTATCTGATTGATCATTTTTAATGGCAATGGGAAAAACTAGAATTGTCCCTTCTGGTAAAGCTTCGAGATTAAAGAAACCACCACCATCTACTACTTTTCGGTCTGGTTTTAACCGCACCCGACTTTGGCGGTATAAAGCCATGTCATGGATCATGCTAATATCACTATCATCGACAATAACAGCGGGTTGTTGCTTTTGAGATGGAAACCAGGGGGACAGGTCTGTGGTGTGGTTGACTGTTAAGAAACCTAAGTTAAAGAATAGGGTCTTTTGACCTGCTGATTGTCTTCCTTTTAAGTTGGTTGAACCTGTATATGGTGCAGGAATTTCTAGATCCTTGAGGAATTTTCCCTGAAATTGCACTGTATCACCTGCAATTCTTTGATACCTTTGCAGTAGGCGGGGACTACTTACCCAGACTATGGGTTGTCCGGGACAAAAGACAGGTAGCCACAGCAGGGAAGCGTATTCAAATTTGACGATGGATTCGTTATTTTTATCTGACTGTTCCGAAGTGGCTTCATGACCGTACCAATATCTAGCCGCATCTTCCCCATCGGACAGACGCATTTCTGAACGCAGACGACCGCGAATAGAACTACCGGGAATAATACCAGTTTGGGTAAATTGGTCACGGAAGATCAGGTTTAAATTACCGCTTTCTTCCCCTGCCGTGGCACCAACATGGAGTGGTGCTAAAGTTTCAATGATGCCAAAGGCTTTTTTATACATTCTAGGCAACTCCTTGAATATCTACTGGTAAACACAAACCACAGCCAACTTTTTTCAGGCTGTAACCTTCCTTCGGAAACCATGCTTCATCCCATTTCCACCAAGGTTTATTTAGGGGTTCGTTGAGAAGATAAACACTACCAGTAGGAACAGCGTAACGTCCCCTGCCTAAATTGCCTTTGGCACGGTAGCGGTACGGCACTGGTTTATCAGTTAACATTTGGATGGTTTTAGGAAAAGTATCATGTTGGGGATAACGGTGAGAGAGACGGTTGGAACCCCAAACAGCGGGGGTAATTAAGGCAAAGCTGCGACCGATGGGTTGATTTATCAGATCGAGAAATTTTTGATTTTTGATTTCCTTACACTCGATTTCCACAATGTGATTTTCTCCCCCAAATCGGTACCAACCCTGGGGGAGGGGGTAGGTTGATAAATACACTAAGGAGGTATCTGCTGGCATTTGGACGGAGTTTTCGAGGAAAAGTCCATCCTCTGTTTCCACACACCGTTCTGAGGATTTAATTTTGGGGTGGAGGAAGGAAATAAATCTCCAGGGACTTGTATCTGCCTTTTTATTCTGTCTAATTGCGTCAGCAGGGGAGTTCCAGGAATCGATGGTTTGCCAACTATAATCGGGTTCTAATTTTTCTTCCTTTGGGTCTATGTCCTTGCTTTTTATCTGCCATTGACTATCTTGGTAGTGCCATTCAGCTACACCTGTTTTCGCGATAATCTTATGCCGAGGAATGGGGACGTAGAAATTACCTTTATCATCATTTTTACACCAAAATGGTCCACTGACAAATAGGTTTTCCCTGAGTTCCACTGGGGAGAATTTCTCATTAGTTTTATTAACACTGAACATCAACCCTGCAACGGTTGCTGCCTCTGGGGGAAATTTAGCACCTGAACGACCAACTAGGTTTTCTGGAGATAGAAAAGCACCAGCACTGCCATACATCAAACCTAGGGGGTTGATGGTTATTTGGTATTTGAACATAATTGCCAGCCTACTTTAACTAGATTACTAATCCAATCAACGGTTGCCTGTATTTCCTCATCAGGATCTTTATCTTCCCTGAAGCCGAGAATATGTTTTCTTCTTTGAGAGTTGAGGAGTGTTTGAGCTTCACCCCGAAAGTAAATATCAAAAAAATTTACGGGGAATTTGATTGAGGTGTTTTCAAAGGCACGACGAGATTCTAATTGAGCTAAATCTTGATATATATGACTCCAGTTAGGATACTTGGTAGAGTCATCACTACTCTTTTTCCATTTAGCAAAAGTATTACCATTCCGGTCTCGATACTTTTGTAAGATATCTAAATAATCCCAAGGACAAGTCCACTGCACATATTGGCCGCTGTTAAAAACTACTCTGATGGTAACTCGGTTGCGATCTAGAGATTTCGCTACTTTCTCTGCTTCTCGACAGTGTTGTAAAACGTCTCGTTGGGGTACGCTGCCAGCAACCCAGACGAAACCGACGCTAACGGTGATCTTCTGTTGATGTTGTTGCCATTGATCATTCAATGTCATTAACCATTCATAGGCTTTGATGGGTGGAATGGGTTCAACGGGGTTTCTACTGTAAATCGTGCCTAAAAAGTCATCCCCACCAGCATAAACAACCCTACCTAAGTCTTTAGGGAAATTTCGTTCAAAATTTTTTCCCCAATCACGCATGGCAAGACTAAAACTTTGAATTTCTTGCTCACCATTGGGTTTACGTGCTAACTGCTTCAAATGTTTACCCACTCTGTCCCCATCTCCCATAAACCAACCTGTCCATTGTCCAGATATGTCTTCAGTGGGTTGGGGTTTGCGTTGAATTTCAGTAAAATTTTCTAAGGCTGGTATATTAATTTGCTTGCTGATTTCGTACCACGTAACGAGACGTTTGACTAGTTCGGGAATGCTGAGTTTTTCGTTAGGTGCAATGAATTTCCCTTCGGGAGTATCTGAACCTTGTTCGGTTATTTTTGCTAGTGTGCTATAGAATTTTTTAATCTCCTCTTTCTCCGACGCATAATTCAAATATTTAGGATTCTGAGTCTCCGCACCTAGTCCGGGAAAAGCGATCGCATCCGTCCCTGTCAAACTAGAACTCTCCCCAATCCAGTTCACCGCAGTCCATGCACGGGACAGTTTACAAGTCTCTAAGTCATCCATCGCTGCTGTAATGTCGTCCCCACTGCCTCGAAATACTTCCCAAGTATGGTTTCCCCACAGTGACCATTCCCTTTCCCAGTGGTATTGATCAGGTATTTTCTTCTCAATCCAAGTCCGACACACTCGTAACACCTCTTTCCAGGCATTCAGTAAGATTGCCTCAGCAGCTTTTTGGCTCAGTTCTCCTTGAATGAGAATCCGATTAGGCATTCCTTTTTGGATTGTAGGCATCCCTGGGGAGATTACTGTTAATCCTTCACTGGTTTCAATATGCGATACTAGCTTCTGACTTAAATAAGACAGTAGTAAAGAGGCACCGTATAAATCACGAAGTTTACGTGATTTTTCAATAAACCCTTGCACAGGAGCGAATGTAATTACAGTATATTTACTCAAATTGAGTGTCTCCTTAATAAATACATAATCTTCAACATATAGGTAACTACTGTTCTCTATTTAGTGAAAAAGGACTTTGTAATATTTATTTACTCTGCATTACTAAATTCAGTAGATTTGAGGTAAATCACCTACCGAATCAATCTAAGCTAGAAATTGAATACTGTAAAGAGGTATTCATGCGAAAGACGAAATTCCCCCTCTGAAGATATGTCCACCCCCATTGTCTGTCACTTCCTCATCGGTATCCCTGGTAGCGGCAAGTCCACCTTCGCGGCTAAGTTAGCCAAGGTGGGAAGCTATCACATCGTTTCTACTGATACCATTCGACAACAACTTTATGGTGATGCGACAATTCAGGGTGAGTGGTCAGATATAGAGGCCACAGTTATTTCTCAAATCACCCAAGCGATCGCTCAAGGTAATGCCGTCATCTATGATGCTACAAATACCAAGCGTGCATCACGGCTAGATTTATTACTGAAGTTGGATGCTAAATTGACATCCTCGGTACTGTGGATGGGTTGGTACTTACAAACACCATTGGCAACTTGTAAGACATGGAATCAAAAACGTACCCCACAGGTACCGGAGGCAGTAATCGACAAAATGTATCAATCTCTACAAAAGTTTCCCCCCGTAGCAGCGGAAGGCTTTGTGAGTGTAAAGGTGATTGATATAACTAACCCCAAGTTGAATTTTCAGGAAGTTACAACCCAGGGACAAAAACTCCCTCGCTGTTTAACCAACCGTGCTAATCGGAACAGTCATGTTATCTACCATGCCTATAGCAAACTGCTAGATTTTGAACGACTGATGCATCTATTGTCTGTAATTATTCGCTATCCAGGGGTAGGGAACTTACAGACCAGCGACCCCCAACTGCTGGAAAACATTCTTGGAGGTGTGCCTAACTTCACAAGTTCACTGGGGGAAGTGACAGCTTGTGTAGGTAAATTGTGTGGGGAAGTCTATGCAAACGAACAAGCAATTGCCAGGGACTTATTGTGGTTAGAGGAAAACTCTCTGATTGGTGTCAATACCCTATCCTCGTCTTCTCACCTCCCCATTTCTCCAAGTCCTACTCCCCTGATGATCTCATCTACCCACCCCTACTCTGATTTACCAGCGTTTGCGCGATTATTGCAGACCATTCGGTTTATTCTGCATTATCCATTCCTTCCCAAATCTCCACAAGGGAGTTTAAACACTTTGGTATCTACACTCCAAGGATATGGAATCATCCAGGGTAGCACGGTAGATTCCTTGCGGAAAGATATAGAAAAAGTCCTTAAACCCTATAAAATACTACCCCAATTTCCTATGCGAGATGGCTATTTTGCTGGCACAGCAATTTTATCAACAAGCGAATTAAGTCGGGTGTTTCAGATCCTCCAATCACAGGCCAAAAGTCTTGATGATCCTACAGCCTTAGAAATTTATGAAACATTTACTGCCAGAATGGAAGCGAGTAAGTTAGGTGCCAACCAGACCTACCCCGTGAGAGCGATTGCTAATCGGAATATGATTGACCTGGAGTATTTACCAACAGAGTCCCTAGCGAGAAACTTACCACAGGTTGAGGAGTTCATTATCAAGGGGCAACTGATAGAATTGAATCGTTTTCCGGGGAGTGGTAGGTTTTCCCAGGATGAGGAAGGGTTCTTTTTAGCATATCCACTGCAAATAGTTTTTCATAACTTCGCGTGGTATCTAGGTTATGAGTATGTAGGTGGAAAGAGTGGGGGACTATTTCGGGTTGAACGGTTAGATCGGTTGTTTTTTGGTCGGTCGCAAACTCGACTCCGTTCCCCACAGGAACAAAGACAGTCTTTAGAGAAGCTACAAAAGCTAGCTGATGCTGGAATAGGGATTTATTTAGGGCGTATAGTCAGTGAACAGCACCAGTTTTTGAGTGGCAATAAGCAAGAACGTTCTCAAGTTTGTATCACAATCGAACTTTGGTTCAAAGAGACAATATTTCGCTTTGTTGCTGAGGGGACAAAACGCTTCCCCACTCAGCAAATGAGGATGTCCCCACTAAAGGGAAAGTTCAACTTACCAAAATCAATTTTTGCCCTTGAACCAACTGGCGATCGGACTTTTCCCCATCGGTTTCAAGTTGTATTACCTAAGTGGTCTTTGGATGATGTGGATTTATGGCGTTGGATTGTCGGTTTTGGTGGTGGGGTGAAAGTGATTAGACCACCAGAATTGGTGGATAAGCTGAGGACTATGGGGAGGGAGATAGTTGAGGTTTATGAGTCCCATGGGGAGTAGGGTGTCTTAAGTTGGTATCCGACTAATTCTATGCTACTCATTACTACTAAACCTACGTTAAATCCAGGGTGAATCCCGATAGTAAATCTTCACCGGATAAACTCAGGGGTTCTCTGAAGACGATTGATTTGGCATTTTACGATTCGTCAGATTAATTCTAAGATAAATCTTGAACTAAGTAACTAATAGACATCTCCGACAATTAATATCTGCGTCTTCCTGCATCAGGGTTTCAGGCTCATTTTTGGAGATGTCTAATGAGTAATTACTTAACACCCCCAGGGTAAGCTTATAGCTTACACTTGGCAAACTGAGGCTGTAAAGATTAATTATCTAATGTTTCCATGAATTCCACTTCTCCGAAGAGAAGCGACAAGATAAATTATCGGATGAGAAGAAGGCAGAAGTTAAAGGGTTTCCATTAATTCCACTTCTCCGAAGAGAAGCGACTGGTATATTCAGCATTGATTCACTTTGCATGAATTCTGTTTCCATTAATTCCACTTCTCCGAAGAGAAGCGACGAAATGTCTTTTGATCTTGAGCTTTTGGTCAGACACGTTTCCATTAATTCCACTTCTCCGAAGAGAAGCGACACGCCAATGCCTCTAGGGGGGGGTTGCGAGGACTTTTTCTGTTTCCATTAATTCCACTTCTCCGAAGAGAAGCGACCAATCTAATACACAAAATTGCTCATCAATTTTTAAAGTTTCCATTAATTCCACTTCTCCGAAGAGAAGCGACTACTGTTTTTAGTAACGGCGACCATGAAACCCTAAAGTTTCCATTAATTCCACTTCTCCGAAGAGAAGCGACCTACTTATCAGAGTACTCCGATATGGAGAAGTATAGTTTCCATTAATTCCACTTCTCCGAAGAGAAGCGACTATGACTGCAGACCATGTGCAGTCCAATGTCTAGTGGGTTTCCATTAATTCCACTTCTCCGAAGAGAAGCGACATAGGGTAGATAACAGTTCTCCTACTATGGAGAAGTTTCCATTAATTCCACTTCTCCGAAGAGAAGCGACAGAATCCTTAGAGCAAGCGTGCGATCGCGCTTTCCGCGAAGTTTCCATTAATTCCACTTCTCCGAAGAGAAGCGACTTAAACCAATTAAGGCAGTTATGCGCTACCGCCTTCCTGGTTTCCATTAATTCCACTTCTCCGAAGAGAAGCGACCTACTGATGAGGACTGCCCAGACGGCTACCTGTATGGGTTTCCATTAATTCCACTTCTCCGAAGAGAAGCGACTTGATACCCACTCCATGGGGGAATGGGACCCTTCCCATACCGTTTCCATTAATTCCACTTCTCCGAAGAGAAGCGACCATCCTAGAGAGTGCTATAAACCTCTCTACTGGAGAAGAGGGAAGTTTCCATTAATTCCACTTCTCCGAAGAGAAGCGACGACCTAGCCAAGTCACAAAAGCCAAGCGCGAATCTCTGGCTGTTTCCATTAATTCCACTTCTCCGAAGAGAAGCGACCGTCGTTGAGACTTGGAATAGAACCAACCATTTGGGTTTCCATTAATTCCACTTCTCCGAAGAGAAGCGACTCCACTTCATACGTGGATCACAATCCACTAAGACCCTGTTTCCATTAATTCCACTTCTCCGAAGAGAAGCGACTCTCCTGGGTCTTCTGGGTACCTCCCCCCAGACCCGCAGGTTTCCATTAATTCCACTTCTCCGAAGAGAAGCGACTTACCAGCTACGATACTGTTGGACGTGTCCCAGTTTTCTTGTTTCCATTAATTCCACTTCTCCGAAGAGAAGCGACTCCGAAGAGAAGCGACGTGGTGTCTCTTCCCTGTCAGTCAATGAGCTTAGCGTTTCCATTAATTCCACTTCTCCGAAGAGAAGCGACCAATAAAAGCGTGGTGTGAAAACCACGGAATGCCAAAGAAGTTTCCATTAATTCCACTTCTCCGAAGAGAAGCGACTTCTATTCCAAGTGCATAAAGCACTTGGGTTACTGAAAGTTTCCATTAATTCCACTTCTCCGAAGAGAAGCGACCCCTCGATTTTAAACCCTTACAGTGCATAGTGTCCAGATGCCATTTTCGACGGGGTCTCCACCAAGAGAAAATTTCCGGCTGATTTGGGGAGAGAAAAACGCTGAAACCCTCTCGGAGCAAGAGATCGGCCGGGTCAACGAGAGAATAACCCTTTCCAGCTTTTGCCGACCCCGTCGCAGAAAACCGTAAATTTGCGATTCGCGTGAAAATAGTTGCATACTCTCGACCCACACCCTTAGCATATTTATAAGTAAAAATTAGCACAAATTTATGCGTAACCTACCAATTCCCTAAGTAGAAAAAAGTTAGCCTACTAATTTTTACTCTTTGACTCCTATGTATTGGTTCTTTGACAGGAAATTTAGCGCGAGTTTTCTCCACCACATACAGCAGACTCTAATCAGGGATTCTCAGGTCATTGAATTTAGTTTAGTGGCTAGCTTTTCTAAATTCTTGGGGCGGTAATCCTTGAGATCTCGCCACCGCTTGATTGTACTCTCGTGAAGATCTTCAATCCTATTACTCACCTCACGTAGTTTAATTCCTGCCAGTTTATAAATCCCAGGATCATTATTAAAAGGGCATTTGTAATCAGGTTTGATGCCTTCGGGAAGGGCACTGGGATCGAATTCCAGTCCTAATCCTAGGTTCTTGATAGAGTCGATCATCCAAAGTAGAGCTGCATCTGATAACCCAGTTTCTGCTTGTGTGCCACCACCAACGCAACCATGCTCGCCAGGAAACCAAATTTGCAGAACTTGTTGATTCTCCGCATCGGGGCTTTTCTGCATCGGCGTGACATCATAGATTTCCCGGATTTCATCGATCGCCACGGCATGCAACGCACACTGGATCAATCTATTTAAAGTGGTGTCGTAGAATGCGTATCGCCTATTGATCTGCGCCTCAAACTCCTTGAAAGCAGGTATGATAGGAATACCTAGGGCACCTACAGTGTCGAAACAACCCAGCAAAGTTATGGGGACGCTATCGCCATATTTTTGACGGTATTCAACTGCTTTTTGATCCTTTGGTTTAACGTCTCGATCTCGGTAGAGTTCATAAGCTTCCGGTGCTCTGGTAATATGACAGCGATCAAGTAGACCAGAGCAATAGATCAGACCTGCTAGACTCCTGACTGTATAAGCACCTCGACTGAAACCAAATAGATAAATTTCATCGTCAGGAACATAGTTAAGACTCAAGAATCGGTAGCCATCTTGGATAATTTTATCAATTCCCAGTCCAGTGGCTCCTTCCAATAACTTAGTAGCCTGACTATCTGTACCAATCCCCTGATCGTAAAACGCAATTTGTGGAGTCCCATCATCAGCGATCGGTTTCACTGTTTGAGCTAGCCTGATCACGTTGCTTGGGCAAGAACTCGCCAGTTGTTGCCAAGTTCCATCACAACAGACAACTAGACGTTTCTTCATCTCAACCCCCCAGGAGACGACCACTTACCCGAAGGGAAGTGGTTGGAGGAATGGGAGAGAAATTGCGAGAGGTTCCCGGAGTATTTTTGTGCGTTAGCACCAACAAAGATGGGAACAATTGAGCAATTTTTAGTCTCTGAGAAGGCATAGGAATAACCATCCTTTCTGTGAATATGTGTGCAAGTTTTATGACTAATTCCTTGAATTAATCCGTTCTCTGAACTACCCCACAGATAAATCTGGGGGGTTCCAACTTACTACGTGAGTTTCGTATACCCGTCGTGGTTCCGACTCCTCACGCGCTATTGGATTACTGGACATCCACTCTATCCCACTCCG
>Ga0116227_10004689_pt1 | contig 29539 bp, 26 predicted proteins | sample S1TSphgellanicum_FD_89693 | JGI IMG/M metagenome (GOLD analysis project Ga0116227, IMG submission 89693) | Host-associated microbial communities from peat moss isolated from Minnesota, USA - S1T2_Fb - Sphagnum magellanicum MG | ecosystem: Host-associated > Plants > Peat moss > Unclassified... | reverse complement strand
GTTATATAGAGGAGCGTGTTTTCGGAAATTTCCAAAACTTTCGGGAACCAAGGTTCAAAATGTCAGAACCGGGGTTTTGGGTTTTCTCACGTCGGGTAAGGGAGTAAATACCCGGATTGATAACCTGAGGGTACACACGGTTGGTTCTGATACCCGCACAATGTCGGTCGGGACCACTGCGTGTTCGAGGTGGCTGGAGTGGCGTAGCCACGGGTGTCCGAAGGTCACGGGTACCACTAGTTGAAACATATTTTGAATAGTCATGTAGGTTTGTGGAGCAGGCTTGGAGATTTTACTTGGTGCTTTTGGAGTTATCTTGGGTAATGTGAATGTTGGAGAGTTTGGAGTCTAGGCTTTGGAGTTGCATTGTGCAGCATGCACTTGTGCTTATGGACTTATTTGTTTGCAATTTTTGTCTTTTGCTTAGGGTTGCAAGTTGGAACTTGGGGTGGGGTTGTGGCTGGGTGTAGGCACGCTGCTATTGCAAATGGTCAAAGTCTTTTGAGACAAGGGTTCAACTCCCCTAGTAGTGCATGCAATTGTAGTGTGTTGTTGCCAAATGTTTTCTCCCCTTGATTAATTCAAATAGCCAAATTATGCTATGTACATTTTGTTTGGTCGCCAAAAGCTCATTCTTGATTTAGCACAATAGCCAACCACATTACCCAAAAATAGATAAAATAGCCAATTTATTCCACTCTGGAAATTTACAAATAGCCACATTGTACACTCTGCCTGGCTGGGTGTAGCCAGCTAAGCAACCTCGAAAAAAGTTTTTCAAAAAACTGCTGGTCCAGTGTACTGTTTTTCATTGTTTTTTCAAAAATCTCGCACACTTAAAGACCAAACTGGGGTACCGGTGCATGTTTCCCTTTTGCTTTATGAATATCTCTAATGTGTAGTCCTTTCATGAGCTAATTTCTTTGATCCTCTTCAAGTGTGCAAAACCTTACATACGTCAGTTGTTGACTTTGGATGAAGGTTTTTTCTCTTTTTTGTTGACTCACACTGGCATCATCCACAAGAGGAATTGGCCAAATTTAGAGAGGAAAGTAGTAAATTTTAAGAATTCTGCTAATCTTTGGCGACTTGCTAGAACCTTTTGTCTAAAATATGTCAATTTCAGAACAAAATTTCCTCTAAATCTGGCAACTTTGGAACAGGTTATTCACAAAAATCCTTTGTATGAGTTACACTGGATTTTTTTATATTGCCAAATGACAAAATTTAGCACCCCCCAATAAAAACCGGGCTCTGGACGAATTGGTTTGGTTACTGGAGCCATCTACAAGCTTGAAGGATCTTGAAGGAGTTATGTCAGCGAAATGAATGGCACAATCCAGCCTTGAAGATGTAAACTACGAACCTCTCTACATGCCTGTCATGCACATCCCTGGCGTCAATAATGCAACATACAGCCATCTCCAAGCTCTGAATTTGCAGCCTGGATAGCGGTTGTAGCAATAAATTTGCAAAGATTCTCTAAATGGAGCTTCATTTTGTTGTCAGATTGGGAGTCTGTACTACACTTGCAGTGCTTTTCTTTTTGTGTTGCCCAAGACTTTGATATGTTCTGTCTGTAATACTTGGAGGGGAAGAGGAATGTTGTTATATGGTTCACTCATTGGATTTCCTGTCCAAGTCCCTTTCAAGCAAGTGGTCATGATCAAGATAGTGCAGCAAGTGAAGAAGGATTGAACACCTGAAAGCTTCAGGTTGAGCCAGAGATGTCAACCATCTTATATGTGTCTTAGACACATGTTATTGTATAGATCCTGTCTCTTGTCTATTTCTGATTGTCTGTACTTTGTTCCCTCAATTTTTGATCAGTAGCTAAGACATGTGTGTTTGTGTTTTCTGAGTATATCCAAATTGTCACATAGTTTTTTGTGTCATAGTGACCAATGCCCAGCAAGCCAAGACACATGTCTAAGACATGAGAAAATACCCAGCAAGTTTAAGACACGTGTTTGTCTTGATGGTCTTTTTGTGTCAGAGTGACCAAATGTCCAGCAAGCTAAGCCATGTGTCCAAGAAAGTTAAGACGTGTTTTGTTGATGGTCTTTTGTGTCATAGTGACCGAATCCAAAGCAAGCTAAGGCAATGCGTCCAAGACACGTGTTTGTGTTGATGGTCTTTTGTGTCATAGTGATGAAATGCCCAACAAGCTAAGACATTGTGTCTAAGACATGTGAAATGCCCAACAAACTAAGTCATATGTTTGTCTTGTTTGAGTATATCCAAAGTAACCTGATCATCTTTTGTGTCATAGTGACCACATGCCCAACACAACAAGCTAAGACATGTTTGTCTGTTTGAGTATTTATCCAAAACGACCCAATCATGTTTTGTGCCCAAGTGAAGAAATGCCCTACAAGCTAAGAACTTCAGGTTTGAGGAAATGGTGTCTTTTGTTCTCTTCTAATTAATTGATAAATTATGTCTTCAATTTTGGTGGAAGGTTAATCCACAATACTAATCTCCATTGAAGTTTAATCCACAACATGTAACTCACAATACAAAAGTGAATTCATTATGATCAGATTTGTGGTTATCACACAACAATTTTTTTTTGGGACCATGTCCATATCTTTGTATGCACCAAATTCAAAACACACTAGAAGGTTGTATGAACACTGGCAGATCAAATTGCAAAAATTCTTCAGCTGCTGCACACTAGTATAACAGGTGTTTGTTCATCCAGAATTTTAATGGAAAGGAAAAGTCTATCAAATCATGAAAATGATTGAGTTGCACAAGGTAAAACCTGTTCAACTGAATGGAGATCAATAGAACTCTATCATATGAGGCATTTTGCAGAGTGTCTGTTATATCAGAGGAATCTGCTAGTATTTCCTGATTTTGTACTGGCAAGTCACAGGTGCTACAAAGTGTTAACAAAGCTTGCAAAACTCCCATACTTGGGCTGCCACCCAAGTTTTCTTCGTGTCTCATTGTTGGTGATCTTCTTGCCAAGTGGTCCATCGGCAACTGTCGTGCAACACATTTTCCATCATTACACCATCTTTAGGAGCTCAATTGTCTCACTATAGGTTTTACCCAAGAGTTTAATTGAAAGAAGTCAGTCTCTGCCAAGGAGTTGTTACCTTTTGAGAGATCCAACAACATACCAAAAGCACTTACCTGTGAATCCCTGGAAATCACCACCTTCAAAGCTTTTGTTCTGTTTTAGCACATCCATTATTTCCTGCCTGCATTCAACAGTTGCAAGTATGCCAGACGTTACACTGAAGTTTTGAGGCAGTTCCTGTAGCAGCCAAACAACCCCACATCTAAACTCAGAGAAGTGGGTAGAATGAGAACTTAACCCATGTTGTGTACCTGGATACAGGAGTGTTGTCACAACCCAGAAAGATTTGCCCACGGGTCATCTTACTCAAAATGTTAATACATAGTGCAGCTGCATCCTGGCACAGGCAAGCAGTGCAAATCAACACTTAAATTTGTCCTTGTGACTTGATTGCAATGTCTTGAATTGAATTGCAAAAAACAATCCTTAAAAATGGTATGCACTTTGTGTTTTTAAAACTTCTGTATGCACATTTGAAGAACAAAAGCTGTCATACATCTTCAAAGTTTCAGAATCCTTTTCATGTCATGCAACTGGGCCGTGAAAGTAGCATCACATGAGGTTAGGTGATATGTAAACCTGATAATGGATGAGGTTCAGTATATAGTCAGGTCGAGCATCCACATGTTCTTTCTTGAGCCAATAGATGTGAGCTCCACGGTCCTGGTTGTGTACTTGAAGTCAAGGAATTCCAACAGTCTTATTCCAATCAGTGTTAACCAGTTGGAGCTCAAACATTAAAGCACTCCAGTCCTGAGAAAAGTCTAACATTCTTGAAGCCACAAACTCTGAGACCAATTCAGACCCAGACCCCCCTTGTTTTGTCCACAAACTTGGGGATCATGTCTGATCCAGCAGGAGCAGCAGAGTGCTAAAGTTACATTTGCAACTCTGACTGAGAGAAATGGAGCTATCACAAACAGGACAAAAGTTAGGGGTTCTAAGATGTATAAAACCAACTGAAGTTGAACTCATGCAATCGAGCAATGAGAACAGTTGAACCCATAACTGTAGTGTGTATAGAAGACAGAGGAGAGGATATATATAAGCCAACCAACCGTACAACACTCCCTCCAACTTTGAGCACCTCCTCCTCAGCACCCAACAGCACATCTGTTCTTGGGCTTCTTCCCTTCGCAACAATAGGTGAGTTCTGTCCTCACAGTAAAGACCAACAGTTGGAATCTGACATTTGTAGGTGTTGAAGATCAAGAACAGATCTCTGAGAACAATGAATGTCATCTACAAGACAATCATAGTCTTGATGGATCAAGGAAAAACAGAGGCGAAAAAAAACTGGGACAACTCAATACAAAATCAGAGTATTTTGACAATTGAAATGAGAAGTTTAAGTGGGAATTTAGAATGCTTTTGGTTTTAGGAGGAGCCATCTGTACCTCGTCGCAAGGGCCATTGTCACTGACATCGTATACAGCTGTGCTGGAAGTAAAAAGCAATGAGCCCACCCCATTCCATCGCTCAGCAGCTGCCCTGGGGTGGAGAAAAACCATGTTCATTTTCTTGCATCAAACAGTTTGCTTGCTACTCAGTATCCTAGATGGTTTCTTCAAGGCATGTAGAACCACAAACACATTCTCTACACATCAAACAATTGAGAAATGCAGAAAATTAAGGGCTTGAGGACTTTCCTTGATCTAACAAACTCTCAACAATGCAATGGCATTTTTTACCAAAGCAGAGCAGATAGTGGCAACAATTTTTTCATCAATCCAACTTGCTCAAGAAGTGAAGGACTTGACAGGACATTTGAGATTCAATAAAAACAAACTCTCAGACATGTGATGGACAGATCCCAAAGTAACAAAGGAAGCAAGTGGTGGGTAGGAAATGATTCATAGACAAACCTGACTTCTGTGATGTAGTTTTCACTTCCGTGAGGAGGAGCACTGAAAACTACAAAAGGGTACTTGTCAGTTGCTCCTTTGTCTTTTGTGATGGGGTGAATGCCAAGAGCTTGCAGTTCTTCATGGTGATTTGTGGTGTTGGTTTGACCAACCACCTTGCATCCTGCATTTTGCTGCACAACCCACATGTATGTGTCAAGTTACCAAAGTTCTATTCATCACGTGTGGGCATTGCAACTTATGGTCCGCACAACATGAATACATTTTGTCTGTGCATATAACAATATGATGAACAGGTTTACAATTTGTAGATTCAATTCTTCAATCTAATAGCAAGCAACAATTGATTAGTGCTGGAGTCAGAGTTCAAAATCTATTTTACAAGAGTTTCCTGGATATTTCTTGTCATTGTTGAAGAAGAAGAGAAAGCTCTGTTTGTCTCTGAATAGAGCCTTTTTTCCTGCCACAATTCAGAATGCAGAATGCAAAAGAAAGCTGGAAACTGATGATGCAGCAAACCTGAAGCCAAATAGTAGCAATGAGGCTACCAAGCACTCCTGGACCCACAACTAACAAATCCTTCTCCTTGCTTCTACATATGGGATCTGCACAGAAGTCATGCACATCTGCAACAATTTCCAAAGAAAAATATCTCTGGAATGAGGACAAAAAACCAGTACAAACTTTGGAGAAAGTGCATATGTGTGTGTGTGTGTGTGTGTGATGAGCATCCAGAAATCTCCATGAAGCCAGAACAAGATTAAAACTTCTCCTTCTAAGTCAAAAAAAGACTTCCAGAAAAAGGACTTAAAAAACCAGGAAGAAAGAAACAATATGAATGGGACAAAACAATAATGAGAAAAACAAAAGAAATACTCACTTGCAGTATGACCAAGAGCGACAGCCTTTCACATGGTTCAGGGACCATCAACAACAGTAACATGTATGATAGTGACTTCTCTATCACAACTTTCCCACCACTGACTTCATCAGCTCAGCTCAGCTCAGCTCCCTACAGTCAGTGGGTTCAGGCCAGTGTAAACACTAACACGTGTACTGAGTTTCTGTTACAAGTCTGGAAGCAAAGGGGAAAGTCTCAGCCATTATAATAATAGTGGATAGCAACTGGAAAACAACACAAAGAAACACAAAAATATGAAAGAAGGGGAAGAAAAGAAAAACAAAACAGATATACAGAAAAAAGAAAAGACAAAAGAGAGAGAGAGAGAGAAACAGACTGGAGAGGGAAAAGAAAAAGAACACAGATCAAATGTGCTCAGTTCAGTACCCCAAAAAGCAAAACCCTACGTCGACATAGGTAGGACATAGGTAGGAGCAAACCCTCTCTTCCTTTTTCAACAGAATCTTTAGAGTGTAGCCTTTTTGTTTAATCTTCGGAATGCGGATATAAAGACTGACCATCTGAGAGAGAGAGAAACAAAAGAAATGTTTAGACGTACAAAGCCCTCAAAAACCCTGTAAATTTGACTATGTAGAAGGTTTGGAGCAAAGTGCAAGCCTTGGAAGAGTTGGCAACCACTCTCTCTACTCGTGATGGCAACCCCTGCTGTGAGTTTGCAGAAGTGGAAATTCCAAGAAAATTCTCACATATTGGAAACTATCACTGGAAGCATCAAATTCTCTCTCTCTCTCTCAGTGCTGGGAGCAAGCAGAGAAGCCAGGAAACAAAAGAAAAATCAGCACAATCCTTGACACAAGCGAAGTGAGTACTTACGCGACTACTTGCTTGCTTACTTACCAACAGGAGCTTCCAATGTGTTTTCCTCCTCCATCTTCCGATCTGAAAACAGCAACTTTCAAGGGGATTCTTCAAATTCGCAGACAAGACCGAGTTGCTGCGGCAGATAGTCCACGCCGAAAAAAGTGCGGAAAATGGATTGAGATTTTGGGAAAGTTTGGTCCCCGAACGAGGCTCGTCCCCCTCCCTCCGCTGTTGAAGAAGATAAGAATCGACGAAAGCGATAAAAATACTGTTCTTCTGGTTCATGATTCCAGAAGCCGCTGCTGCTGGTGGATGAATCGTCGTCGTATCCTCTTACCAAGAATAGAAAATCTGCTGGCCACCTCTTGATGAAGGAATGAACCAAGATCAGCGATCGAAAGATGCACAGAACGAACAGAGTGTCTGCTGATGTTGTTGGCATGTAAGTCATTGACATGACCACAAAAGGGCCTCTTTCCATTAGGCTGCTGTGATCACAGTTACACAGAGTCTTGCTCTAATGATTACAGCAACTCCTAATGGAATGCCATTGATATAAGGTCTTTGTTTCTTGCTGTTGGAAGAAGAGTCGCTTTCCATTGGAGAGCTTGAAAATTTGTAATTGATCATGTTAGGAATTCCGAGAACACATGTTCTCCATATGAAAAAAAGAGGACAGATGCCATTTCATTTTCTTGGGAGTTAAACACTTTGATTCGCACCTCTTGCAATTGGTCAATACTGGATCGATATGATTCTATGTACAAGTTTGATGGAAATTTGGAGGATTCACAAAGACATTGAGAGTTCGTCACATGATTGTTGAAGAAAGGCAACAATTCCATACCATGGGATTTGTACATGAGGAATGGAATATAACAATTTAAAAGAGAATGAGACCAATAAGAATTGAATTTGATTTGGATTCAAGTTGAAGATGAGTATAACAGGGGTTAATTGATTGTGTCGTGACGTGTAGTGTTGTGACGTACGATGTTGTAAAGGTATAAATTCGTAGTAAACTGTACTAAAGAAAAAAATTAAAGTCAGTCAAAAGTATAAACTAATCAATCAAAAAGAGATGCACGCACACACACACATATCTTATATATAATTTTGCTTGTTGCGTGCGTGCGTTTGTCTATTCGTCTTTTACTTATCTTTTACTTCTTTCGATTCTTGGCCCGTTTTTCTTTGGTACCCTCTTTCTTCTTCTTTTTCACAGTTTTTCTTTCTTTTTTACACAACTTCTTTTTCTTTAACGTCATTTCATTACGTCAGTCAGTCAATTTGTGACACTTCTGATAACTAGGCCTGATTTTTGGCTTTGGGTTTTGGAATTTGGTTCTAAGACCAAAATTGGAAATTTCTTATTTTTGAAGAACTGGACCCAAAACCAAACCAAACCGGAATTGGAACAAAACAAGATTGGAACCGGGGAACTGACCCGAGTTTATTTACCTAGAATCAGGTCTGATTTTCAGAACTAGGAACCAAAACCAGATTTCAATTTTTCTTTTGAAGAACTGGACTTGGAAAATGGGATTTCCGGAGCTGGAACAAAACAAGACTGGAACCGGGGAGCTGACCCGAGTTTATTTACCCAGAATCAGGTCTGATTTTCAAAATTAGGAACTAAAACTAGATTTCAATTTTTCTTTTGAAGAACTGGACCTGGAAAATGGGATTTCCTCGAACCAAATTGGAACTGGGAATTTCGAAACCTTAACCTTCAGTGCCGTGCTGTGCCTTGCAGGCACGGGTTACCACTAGTATATATATAATGCACAAGAGGAGGCTGAGATGAAATTCGCATGTATATTGAATGAAAGAAAAAATTGAATTGCAAAGAAAGAAAAACATAATGTATGTAGACGGTGGTTGTGTAGTGGTCGTCGTGAGCATCTGAAAATCATATCTGATTATGAAGGAAACTCTTTTAACAAAGAAATTTTAAAAAAATTAAAAAGAGAAAAGAAGAGCTTAGTTTTTTATACAACTGTTAACAAATTGAAACCCTAAGTACCTAATAATGTATAGTCATTTAAGACCGTACATTAACCTTAAAAGCGCACATGGGTATGCACGTAACTGACCATCATGTATGAGATCATGTACATGCATGACAATTGATGAGTTGTGGATAAAAAATAGATAGATGGAGAAAAAAAGAATGGTCCAACCCAATTTTCTTACAGTAATACAATGAACTCAATTCATTGGAAAAGGATAAGCAATGCAACTAAACCCTTTAAGGTGTTCCAATTCTAAATTTCATGTGCAAGCCCATTTGTAGCACTATAGTTGTGCACATCCAACTAGTCTTGGACAATAATGGGCAACCACCTTGGCTGTCAGCACTGTCCCTCCCTCAAAGAATTGAGAAGACTTTCAATCAACTCCAAGAGTGCAATGAAGATTAAGGAGAGCTCACAACCTGATGCTGTACATTGGCCAAGCGTATCCTTAAGTGAATAGCTACAAACTGTAGCTTTTGAAGAAGCGTATTGGTTATTATTTATTGGTCAATTACCCAAAATTGTCTCTTCCTGCTAATAAAGAAATCTGCCATTGCCCAATAGAGTGTCTTCTCTTGCAAAATTACACATAACAGGTTTTATTTCATATTTCTTCAATGTTCGATTGGATGTGATTCACTGGGTTCAATATTTCTGCTTATTGGGTTCCAAAATGCCTATTGGCTTCTTCAATGCACTGCAGAGGTGAAAACTGATGAAACAACTTCAAAAACCAAGTTGAGAAATCAGATTTACCTCAACTTACTTAGCTCTCTTCCATCTTCCTCTCACTTTCTCAGTCTCTTCATTAACCAGAATATGTGGAAATCTTCATCCATTTGCATGTAGAATTATGATTGCAAGCTTAAGAAATGAATGAGCTTCAATTCTAGTCCTCGGCTTGTGTTCCCACCACTTCTGACAGTCAGCTTCTTGCTTCGATTGCCTAAACATAAGCTGCACTGATAACACTTTCAAGTGCCCATTCTGTTATTTCTCCTTTGCAGTCCCAAGAACCATAGTTTCTTTCAGTTGAGACTAGAAGAGAAACAAGAAAATCTAATACTACATTCTCACATAGTGATAGAACTGTTGGTAAAGTAAACGTATCTTACAAATGTTCACATTATGCGTCCAGTGATCAATATTAAGTAGTCTAAGTGGTGTGCATACATAGCACAGTGTCAAACACACACACTATCTTGTGTGGGAGTACGCGGTGAAAAACTATTGCGAACTCTTTAAAAAATATTGATTCTTGCCTCTATTGACAATTGGAAGTTACCACAATGAAATCACAGCAAGTAAACTATGAACTCTCAACGCCCCCACTAAGTCCCTCGCTCAAGAACGCATATTGGACATCCGAGCTCTACAAACTTGTCTGCAACCCTTTAGGTCCCACGCTCTAGAGTCCGCTCTAAAACCTTCGACCTTCTACGCCTCCCTCCTGCAGCAAGGATCTTCTGCTCAAGTAGACCTTCTTGCCATTGTCGACGCTGTTCTCTTCAAACAAAACTAAACCCACATTTTTGCCCTTCTTTTTTCTTTTTTTTCCCCCTCACCTCACTTTTTCTCTTTCCATTCATTTTTGTCTCTTTCTTCTTGAGTCCCACTCCAATCTCTTCCCAAGCAGCCTTGAGGTCTAGCACAAGCACGAAGCAACACCAACCTCCAAGAAGTTTCAAGTTTTCACAATGAATGAAACAACACCCCCAAGAAACTCCCAAGAAGCTCAAAGAGTTGCACAACAAAACAAAAGTGAAAACAAAACACAAAACATTCTAAAACGTGGAGAGCAGTGTGAAGAGCATTGAGCATGCATAACACCAAAGTGTGGAGAGCATTGACCGTGGAGAGAAGAACACACAACTATAAAAAAATGGAGGGAGAGAAGTTACATGTCGATGCAAGTCTGGATACACTTCAGATGTCAACCTTGAAAAAGGAAAAGAGAAGTACCAAGCAATGCTTGGTGTGGACAGATCACACAAAAGCAAAAGGTTGGTGTTAGCGTTTCATGATTTTAGTGCTGACCAAGGTGCCATATCATGATGATAAGGTGTTAAGCCACTCCTTAACACTATGAACCTAACATCAAATGTGGCCGGTCCTTTAGAGCAGAAAATGCACTTTGTACTTCATGATAAGAAAGATAAATGTTCATGGTTTTGTGGATGATAAGAAATTGGACATTGCATTACTTGTTGGTAAGTAGGGGCTCTTACCCTTTCGTGTGCATTAATCATGAGAAACTTGCACTTACAGAGCCGAAAATGACTTTGTACTTCATAATGGTTGATGGAAGGATAAACATTCATGGTTTTCATGGCTATTGGACCTTGCACAATAGGTCAAGGATGCAGAATGATATTGCTTGAACATGTCCATTTTGTCTTGTATATATCAGAAGGATAAAAGGAAGGAGTAGGTTCAGCATGTATGGTACGGAGGAAGTGGGAACCATTTACTTGTTAAAGGAAAGCTGCAACAACAGCACAAGGTTTTACAATTGACTTCTGCTTAAGTCAAAAGTAAAATGAACTACTGCTGAAGCTGCAGCTGAAGTCAATTCTGAGTGTGGACACGTGATCCAGTTCCCATGCAATTGTGGAGAAGCATAGGAAATTGAGTGAATGCTTACAGCTCTTGGAGATTAGGGTGCAAGAGAAGACCACTGACTACAGGTAGTTGTGACCAACCATCACATTATTCAACAAGGTAGTTTGAACTTACAAGGGATCATGAATTGGTTGCTCAGTAGTACAACATTGCTTTCAACACCACCTACAAGCAAAACTGCCAATAGCTTAGGCCTAAATAAGCTCTTTAATATGCTTAAATATGCATCACTTGCAGCAGGAAAGGCAAAACAAAAAGATGGGAGCATCATTCTGCATTTGTCATAGAATCTCTACTATCAACATATTTCTCAGAGGTGATATAAACAACCACACAGTTTCTTATCCAACTTTTTTCCTCGACCTTTTTGCAATCATAGTTAATATATTAGCTATAAATCCCAAACAGAATGCAAGGATTCTCAGATGTATTGAGTTCATCTCCATGTCATCAAAGCTGGATTTTTCATAGCTACAACTTGATCACCTGTACTTGGAACAGAACAAAATCTCCCTCCTGAGTCAAATGCAAACTAGCAGAAACATGGTATTCAAACATTGAAACCTCTCATAAAGCATACTATATAAGACAACAATAAATAACCACAAGCTCATAATTCTCAATTGGCAACACACTTTCTATAAAACCCATTTCAAAGTTCATTGTTCTCCTGGTGTATCCATCCTTACCAAGTTCAGGGGTTTTCAAAGGATAGAGAACTGGGTGATCTTATATATTTACAGTTTCAGGGTGGGTTTTATACTATCACTGATCACAAATATGTTTTAAGATATTTGCAATTTTAGCACAGACAGCCACTTCACTTCATGGAAAACCAAAAACATTCACTAAATGCTAAATTCTAAACCCTAATCAAAATGCAGTTTTAGTATCATTTTGGTGTAATATGTTTAACCACTCCATCTTTAAAATAATTGTACCCCCACAAATAACAGCTGCATTACAAAATGAAAGGCTTGCAGATCTCTACAAAATCTTTCCCATATATTTACATCACCAGCTTACATCATATAAATATGCCCATCTTCATCACTTGTTCACCACAATATCTTTATGGCCCATAACTTTGTGTGGCCCTTCCCAAGTAGCTGATTCCAAGCCCTTCTTGCCGAGCTATCTCAATTTTGAGCCAAGTATTCTTTGCAAGCCTAGAAAACATTTGCTTGAACTTTTGGAGAGCATACACCTTCCTATCCTTCCTCTGGGTTTCTGCCACTTTGTCCAAAACAACTTCATTCCAGTCTATGATCAACTGCATTCTACTCATCATTTATGACACAAATTGATCAAATTTGCTTCATAAATGACTCCCAAAGGATTCACCAAACAAATTTAATTGGTTTTGTTTGTTAGCTTTCAACCTTGGGTTGTTGTCAGTTAAGATGTGTACAGAAAAATCTTTGTGCTTTCTGTACCATAATTTGAAGACAAAGTACAACATTAATCAATAAGATACTACAGTATACTTTTCTTGTCTTCAAATTATTTAAATTTGCCCAGATTTTCTCCAGTTTTCCTCGGTATAAGTAGAAGAGACCTTTTGGAAAAAAAATGTGGCAATTTCTCAGTGATATGGATGTAAATAGAAAGATCATAAGCTGGTAATTTTTCTAACACATTACATGAGTATTGGGTAGTTTCAAATGGGGCAAGAAACCCACAATTGTTGGCACCATTTGACATGGCAAAATCAATCCCTTAAGTCTTGTAGACAATAGCAATGCATAAATTTTCTTTTTTTAATATAATTAAAAAACCTAAATAAACATATTGATCACGCGGTTGTTTTCCCAATTTCAAAACACTATTAAGGTTGGTTGGTTGTTTAATGCCCAGTTCATGTCCCTTCCACCAACCAAGGCAAGAAGTTCGAGTTTTGAGTTAACACACTATATATCAGGCTCATTCCATCAAGTGGTAGCAGGTTCTGCCAGGGCCTGTTCCAAGATGTGACTTGTGTTCCCCACTGTTGATTCACTTCACAAGTGGGATTAATTAGTTCAAAGACACAAGGAGATGGTCTAACAAATAAGCAAGGACAGCAAAAGATTTCATCAGCATTTCCAATTAGATCACAAACATCAATACCAATAAGCAAAGCCACTACAGCAGTTGTCAAATTAAGGAAATGTACCCTGACAACAAAATCATGCCTTCAATTAGCATTCCTTTGAAATCTGCTGTCAATTTCTGGCATCTTTCGCATTCAGTTGGTGAGAGACTGATGTGGCAAAATAGTTGCTATAACACCATCGGACTGCCTTTTGAGTCCACTATCTGTCTCAAATGTGGAAGAGTCATCATGAAAGTTGATGACTTGTAAACCTCTACCCACCACTGCAATCCTGTAGTGTCCCCTGCACCCCCACATCAGGACAGACCAATTAACACATCAATATAACAAGACCTTTTGACCCAATTCCCTTGCGATGCTCATAAATTAGGGCTGTCACCTTGAGTGCAACATGTTATCTGCCTAGAGGTTCATCACCTTATATTGGCCAATATTTGTCAGATGTGGATCAAATTGGACAACTAAGCCAGACAAGCAGGATAACTCTGAAGTCTTCAAACAATATTAGAATAACGCTTTCTACATTTCCCTTTGTAAGAGGCTGAATATTCTATTGTATCAGATGCACAGGTCATGACCAGTGTTGGGCTCCAGTTCTGAAAAACAAATTGGAATGGTCTTGGTTCTGGTTCCACATATAAATTCAACTGGATCTGTTTTTTTTAAAAAAAATTCCAATTCCAGTTCTGTTTCTGAAATCAGTCTCTGTTCAGATCTGATTCTTACTGACTGGGAATGGATTCTTACCCACCAATTAACACCCATTTCAGTCCTGTTATTTTTCAAAAAAGAGTATTGTGGTTCCAGTGTTGGGTCCACACATAAATAGAATTGGGAATCTGGTTTTGGGTCTGGTTCTTACTAACTAGACCTGGTGGTTTGTAGTTCTTACCCACCAAACTGGGTATCCACCCAACACTGGTCACCACTGGACCATTCCCAAACTGCAACAAGACAATGAGACACTATAGCTTTGGGACTCAGATATAAAAGAGTTGAAGTTACCTGGTCTTCCCTGGCTCTACATGTAACGCCTCAGTTTCTGGAACACTGGTCATACAATGTGTCCACTCAATCAAGGAACATGACTGTGAAATCTGAGGGAGTTGACTATTATGTAGTATTGAATCACTCAGAACCAACCCAGATTCTGGCAATGGTGAGGATAACATCCGCCAACATCGCAGGCGTTGGTCAAGGCCTGTGCTGAAAACCCAGTGTGCATCGGTCCATACACCTGAAGCCAAAATAGAATTAGCTAAGAATATGAGGCTTGCCAGATCACAAGAACTGCATAGATAGGAAATCCCAAATATTTGAAACCTTGGAAGATCAGAGAACCCATCATGACAGAAGATGCAGAAGATGCACACCCTTCAGTGCAGAGTTGTGGGCACAATGAATTGATTCTTGACTCAAATGCTCCACTTCCAGACATAGCTGTTTTGCTCCACCTTGGGCAAATACATCTGCATTGTTTGATGCAGTCATCATGAGAAACAGGAAAAGTATAATTCAGGTAACACCCATTCATCAATATGACTCCAACCTGATCAACACACATCATAAGGAAAGAAACCATGACCAAGCAAAATAAATAAATCATTAACTGAAAGCAACAAAACCACATGTTGCACCTTTTGAGTCTCCAATTACTCTGAATTTTCTGACATGGAGTGCTTGGTCATCCCCACCACTGGCAAGTGCAAAAACTAGGCCTTCACCAGCTACCACTCTGGAAACACTCAGACAGTTGACACCGGATTGATGCACTCTGGCAAAAATATGAATGGGTTGCAGTACAGAAGCCTTGTGAGTCTCCATAGATTCTGTAGTCTTTCCTTCATCAACAATGGAACAAATTGGTTCACCTTCAACACAAACAGACTTCTGCAGATCTGAAGCTTCTTCGTTGCAATTGTGGATCTTGCTAGTTTTAATGTCTTGGCTAGTAACCATTAGTACCCCATCAAACATGTCTTTATCTGTCTTCACATTTCTGGGCTTTTGAGAGTGTCTTGAATTCTGCCACCTCCTGCCTCCCTGACTTCCTCGACCTTTCTTAGGTCGCAATGGTGTTTGAACAGTTCCCAGATTTAGCAAGCTGGAACTGATAGCCTGCCTGCTGAATGTGACTACAGAGTCTGTAACGTCCCAAATTGCGATAGCACCATCAGTGGCCCCACTGATAATAAGATAAGCCTTTGAACACCAATCTGCAGCAATAGTAATGCCCACAAACCCACAAAAGATTGGACAATGAATACAAAAGGAAATAAACCCAGTATCAAAGGCCTGGAAAAGGCCACATACACATTGCAAAAGATTGGTGTAAATTTTTCCCAGGCAACAGGTCATACCAATTGACATGGTTTAGGGTTTGAAATGGGTTTGGGGTTTTAAGGTTTAAGTTCATTTTAAACCCTAAACCCTAAAACCAATTGAATTTGTGTTTCATTTCATTTCAATGGTGGGTCAAGTGGTCAATGGATGGGCAAGAGCCAACTGTACCTGGAATGTGAGGAGACTGTAATGGGACAACAAGGTGTTGTAAAGCTAATACTGGCACAGCATGATACTGCAACACAGCCACTTCCAGCCTGCAAACAAAATACCTCTTATATACACCTAACTGCCACATAAAACATGCAATTTCAAAACTGAAAAAGAAGTTCCCAAAAGGATCTCAAACCCTGACTTCCACCCGTCATCTCATTGCCAACAGCACACAAACTATGCAATCTCAAATAGCAAGATGTCCAATGTTGTTGAGTGCCATGCAACCTTGACTTTACAGTAAAAGACAAAGGGAAAGGATCTGTCTTTTATGAAGACTGAAATCCAAAGAAATCCTATTCCTCTTAGATATAGAAAAGCTGTTTTAACTTACCAGGACTTGGATGTCACGTTAAAAGCATGAAGCCTAAGAGTGGCATTGGAGCTCGCAGTCACCATGAAGCATGTAACTGACCTGTCAGCCACCAGAAGCCCCATGCCTCTTGTTACTAAGAATCAAACATAAGAATCAGCAATAGAGCATTCCCAGCTTACTCACATGGGGACAAGTGAGCCGAGCTGACAAAGGAACATCTCAGTGACAAACAGAAAACCCAACAATTAATAGTGGACTAAATCAATGGTGCCAAGAGAAAGAGGACAAAAAGAAAGAGAGATGTACTCAGTTCCAGAGACCCTTGTTGAGAAGGCAGTAACAGCCAGGAACCGCAAGTCATCTTCATCACCTATCCCTTTCTTCAGCACCTTCCTTTCCATTCTTTCCTTCTTTCTTTCTTCTTGAGATCTCTTCTCAACATAGGTTAAATTAGCAGTGCACCCAGCTCTGCCACTCTGCATCTCAGTTGCCATATGCTGCAATGATGGGTTACAGGCATGAGATGGTGTATATGAACTGAGCCACTTTGCAATTAGGGTTGGCTCTGAAGAAGGCACGTCAGTGGGCAGATGGTTTAGAAGAGGCAGAGATTTGCTGCTTTGTTCAAAATGGAGTCTTCTGTTCAAAGTGAAATCTTCTTCACTGTTGACATTGAATTTGCTGTTCTGTTGCCACTCAAGCTGCCAGCAAGTCAGAACCTCCTTAGCACCCACAGACACCAGCAACAAGGGTTCACCATCAACCGTTTTCATCACATCAAGAACTTGGGTTGACTTCAAATCTTCAAGATGCATAGATGATTTTTGCTTAGAATTGACATGTATATCGTGAAGGAGTGGGTTTTCTCCCAAGGCCTGGGGGACTGAAGAAGAGTGTTTCCCCAAGATTTCATGTGCTCCAAGCACCAAAGTCAATGCTCGTACAGCTGACCCCCCCATGTGCTCACCAAGCACCATTGACGGATCAAGCTGCTCAATTTTCTTTGGATCATACCTGCAGTCAGCAAACCCATACAGAAGAACAAATTAAATCTATGGACTTCTGGAGGAAAAGAGCTGTGCAAGTGCAATCCACAAAGAAACCCTGTTGAGGAACCTTTGAAAGACAATTATCTCATAATCTGCCCAAGAATTCAAGCAGACACTTGTCACAAACTCTTCATCCTTAGTTTTCTTTTGCATATTCAGTCAGAAACAATGGCGAGACTCGGTCATGATGTTGGCTTAGCACAAGCTTCTGACATCTGCTATCTTCACTGTACCTGGTGATTCGTACAGTTCCATCTTCTGCACCAGTGGCTATCCAGCTGATGGGTGTAAGGGACAGTTGAACAGTTGAAATGAAATGCACAGAATGTATCTCCCGTCCATGAAACTGTACTTGAAGACCAGTGGACAGAATCTTTTTTGGGTGCCTATCTGCATCTAGCATGGCTGGCAGATCACTCCAGTTCCTCTTGACATGAATGACATGGTCCTGATTTACATTCAAGTATCCATGAAGTATGTTTGTAAGCCCACAAAAACCCCAAGTGCTAATTTCTAACTCAGCAAGGAAATCTATGTAAGTCTCCTGACATTCTGCAACATTCTACCCAAGCTAAGCAAGCAAGGAACCAATTGAACAACCCCAAAGAAGATCAAACAAACTCTTGCAGCAGCATCCAAGACAAATATATTTGTAACACATTTTGGAATTGAAAAAAGGAACTATCTAATGGTCCACATTCAAAAGCTTTTGTTTATGAGTGCCCATCACCAAGTTCAGACCCATCAGATTCTGCTCTAGGCTACCATGTCAGGTTCATAACCCAGTGGCCCTATTTGGCCCCACAATGAAACTGACTAGAAAGGAAACTATTGTAGAGGATGACAAGAAGACCTTTAGATATGCAAAACAATACTGGTGTTCTGGGGCACCTCCCACAACGTATGAATGTGGACGCCGCCATCCTCCACAAGAAACTCGCATGAGCTGTACACACACACCCAATTTCACTTATTGTTATGATATGTTCCAAAAAAGCTACTGCGGAAAGTCCTTCATCAATTCAATCACTCCCACGAGTTACAAAAACAGGTAGGATACTCCACAGGACATAGCTTTTTCTGCTCAGCATAATGCAGGTGTTGGAATCTAACAATTGGTCCTAAACATTGCTGCTCTTTGTTGGTAAATTTCTTTTTCCCCCTCCTGTTCTTGCATCATCTGTATCCTAGCATGTATATAGATCAGCACTGTTGTGAACCTTCTAACAATCTGGTCTACATTTTGAAGGTGCAGTCACAAACTGACTGCAAGCACAAAAAAAATTAGCTTAGGCAGCAGTAAACCATGAACCTCTGATTGATGAGAGAGATCCCATAACACAAAATCACTTGCAATGAAGCCAGCAGCCACCCGTCTATTTCCCCCACCACAACACTCCAAAGACTCCACTACTGTGATTGAGGTCAAATTCTCAACACCAGTGCAAATAAGTTGACTCCCAGTCTCCAATACAAATTTGCACACACACCCATCTCTGCCTGTCTGTACAGAAAATTCCAAGGCATGACAAGGAAACAAAGTCTGTTATGTGTACTTCATGAGGGCTGACTATTGATGTAAAACATTCCTGGCAGTGTAAAATAGGTTATGATTACATCAATAAAATAGACGACAAATTTGTTCTCATCATGAAACTCACTGAAATAATATCAGTAGCTTTGCTGGGATTTGATGAGATTGAAATGCTTGCAACAGCTGAAATTCCATGTGCCCCTTTGAACACTGCACAACTGTGAAGCAGAGTCGCTGATTCCAGCACATCATCTCCAACCATAAATGTAGCTGGTTGCTTCTCATATTTCAGCAATAGATTTGGGAAGGAAAATGCAACTAAATTTCCTCGTTGATCTCCACAGACAAGCAGCTGCACAATCTTCAAATCCTTAGCACCAAGGTCCTATGAAAAGAAAGGGTACCCAATTTCAAATTGCATATGATAGGTTTGCATTTCCAATTTTAGTACAGGTTGAAAACACTTGAAAAAATACTAAAAACTGTAGAAATTTGCCTGCTCAATTTGTGGAAATATTTGAATTTGCCTGTATCCTAGCAGAAAATGTGAAGTAGAACATTTGCAAAAGTTTTGAAATTTTATGTGAAAACATATCAAAAAAAGGCTGGCTCTGGGTTTTGGCTACCTGCTGCACAGAGCACCCATCCAAGCATACAATACGGGCCTGGAGTGGAGATTTACAAACTGCTACCAGAACTGCATGCCTTTTGAGGCCCTGCCCCTCTGCCAGGCTCTCATTTGATTGCCACTTCAATACCCACACACGCAGGACCCCCCTTGGATCCGTTGTGAACACAAACCTGTTGCCAAGACCCATACAGACACATGCAACATAGTGAGATGCCACGATCTGATATAAACTATGTAGTCATGTGTAAAATCTCTCACAGGAATCCAGAAATCTCCATTCTCACGACTAAGAAAAGGCAAAGTGAGGTTAACACTTCTTCAACCAGCCACAGAGAATTCCAAAGAAAGAAAGACAAAACAGAGAACAAAGGACGAAGAAACAAAAAACAACATGAAAGCAGTATGAACAACAGTAGCACCTGTTCAGGAACCATCAACAGTAGCATGTATGATAGTGACTTATCTATCACAGTTTTCCTGCTGACTTCATCAGCTCCCTACAGTGGGTAAAGGCCAGTGAAAACACTAACCTGCATACCAAGTTTCTGCCACAATTCAGGAAGTAACAGGAAGACTCTGCCATGCTACTGGCTAGCAACAAACAACAACTCAAGGAGATAAGATAACAAGAAACAAAATAACACAACAGGATAGACAAAACACACAGAGAAGGACAGCAGAGAAGAACAAAGACCAAGTGGGCTTACAAGAAACTCCCCACTTACAAGACTTTATACCGAATCATTCAGAATACTCCAAATGTTGAAATTCAAAAAGGAATTTTTCCTTACTGAGCAACCCTCTAGTCCTCTTTAACAGAATCTTTAGAGGATAGCCTTTATTTCAGAAGGACAATAAGACTGACCATCTGAAAGATAAAGAACTCTTTACAACTACAAAACCTCAAAAACCTGTAAAATTGACTGTTGATAACACCCAATTGAGATATTGGAATGAACATGAGGCATGTGAATCATTTCAATACCTGCATATTCTGGTTGAGAACATTTGTCAAAGATATCACAGGATATACCTTGAGGACATTGATTCACAGCTAGATCCAAGAAGTTACAAGAGAAGCCTCTAGAAGTACAATTCAACTCACAAGATGTTTTTGGGTGTATGCTGCCACCAAAAGAGTCTTGGTCTAGGTACATAAAATTCTCAAAGACTGGAACATCAGGAACAAAAAGATCATCAACAAACCTACGAACAAGGGACAATCTATGAAGCACAACAGGACATGTGTTATTCTTCAAGAGACGCTTTAGGAAATCAAACTCATAGGAAAAGAGATAGAAATTAGCCCAATAGACCACACAATTAGTACCCATGGTGATGCCAATACATTGTCTATAAGCACAACAACCAAAACAAAGAAACAAATTATCTAGCAAGAAATCCAACCAAGAGATCAAATCTGAAGCCTCCATAACTTTAAAGCCGTGAAGATTTTCAAACAAATTTATCTCTTCTTTATTTTTCAACCACAAAAGCCTAAAGTTCAAAGCAGATCTTTGAGCCAACAGAAACTTTAAATGATGAAGCTTCAACATCCGATGAAACACTTTATCGATCAGAACTATCATACAAGCTTTTAGATCCATTAGGTCAATTTTAGTGTATAGAGTCAAGAAATCAAAAGACTGCAACAGTAGAGGAGAAGTTTTATCAACTTCTGATCTAGAAAGATTCAGTTGTTTTATTACATCCACTACTCATGTAGAGTCATTGAGAATCCAACTACTAACACAAGGAACATCTGCCTTTCTGAGGTTTCACACCCAAAGGTCATTGACCATAGGAAAAATAGCTTTGTAGAAAGAACTCGGCCACTTAGAAACTTCAGTAAGAGAAGTAGAGCTGGCTGGACAAATAAATCTACGTTTAAAAATCCAGTTTTTATGAAACTTCAAAACAGAACAAAGAAATGGAAGACAAGGACCACACTTTTCACCACATGTGTACCAACTGGGGAATTAAGCTCTAAGAAAACTGAAGAAACATAGAGCTACATCTATAAAAACGAGTCCTCTTCTGCACAAACAAAAGAACTTTGGCTTTCCATTCACTCAAGAACCCTTGAACTCCTAGAAGTTCTTCCTGTTTATTGGCAAACTTCTTCAGACCTTTCTCAATAGCTTCTTCAATAGACAAGTGAGACAATGAACCTCTGCTGAACTTTGTGCTTCTAGAAAAGAGTTCAACCAAACTAGGCCTTGAGAGAATGTCAAGATTCACAGAAATAACATGACCATGAGGGCAATCAACAAACATTGGGAAATGGATACAATTGCAACCAGAGAGCATGTTTTTTTGAACTTTATCAGCATGAACAGACCTTCCCATCTCCTATAGCTGAAAAACTCTTGACCAGAAGTCTTGACATATTTCCAAGCAACCAAGGGAGGTGACCAAAATTTTCTAACAATAGAAGGAAGACAATCTAATACAGGAGAAACATTTACAATGGAAGACAGATCTAAACTATCCATATGAGAAGAAACAAAGACTGAGATAATGAGATCTCTAACCAGGAAGAATGCACTTGACAGGGGAGAGTGAGGAACATTTCTTTTAATAAAAAGGCTCAAAATTTTAGAGAGTTGCAAAGCATGGCCAATGTCAATACCAAGGACACAAGGAGAAAATTCAGACATAAACATAAGAATACGAACCAAATGTAGAAGATGAGGCAAGACATTTGAACCCCAGACCATCTGGAGTCCAGTCACTTGGCACTCTAGCAAGGAGAATGGAAGGATGTATCTCCTTCAAATAATAAAAAGAATTTTACAGTAGCTGTTGATCTAGAGCTGAAAAATCATGGGATGAAAGAGAAATGAACCTCCTCCCAAACGACTTGCAGAAAAACACTCCAAGAAGCTGTCGCTCATGATCTGCCAGCCATGTGGAGTGCCACTCTATCTGAGGCTGAGTTCCCCTTCTTCTCACTAACCCAAGTACAGTAACAGTACCTAATCCATTACCAAATGCAATGACTTCATCTGCCTGAAAATTGCCGTCATTGGGATCCTCTGTAAGTGGAGATACTCTCACTAACAGCAAATCCATGCAAACAATGGGTCCAACACAATCCTTGTCTGTGAGAGTTGTCCAGATTTCTGATCCTTTCTCCGGTAACTCAACATGATGAATATGGCCTTGGTTGGTGGCAACATAGAGAGTCTGTGGTCCTGTCAGATGGAGACAGCGTACGTACTCACTATTGCTGACATTGCACACAAAAGCAAGCAAGATTCAACTTTGGATTTTCAATCTCAGCGAAAGTAAGACATGTGGAACCACCTGAACCCGAAACCCTAAACATGAAATTCAGATATTCCAAATTCCTAGCTTAACAGCCTGTTAGCTAGCTCACTCTGGCCTTAAAGGCTATACCCATAACACATAATTTCATCAACTCATCTGACTCCCGAGCTGTGAAACCAAATAATTCCAAACTACATACAGAGAGATAATTAAAAAAGAGGTAAGAAAATATACCTATCAATGTACATGGGTTGGTATTCACCACCTGTAACCCAGTTTGCTCTAGCCAATGACATGTGGAAGTCTATAGCATGGGGACTGTTTTGTCTTTGATCTGTGTTTGCTTCCTCCCCAGATTTCCGAAAGTTGGGTGGCAAATGGGCCCACTTAGCCAATGACTGTACTTTAATTGAGGCATCTGCTCCTGCTGTGATGAGTAGAGCAGAATGGGGGTCATATACACATCGCCAAACACCACGACCTCTGCAACACACACACACATACACAATATCCACTCACAATACCCATATATTCAATTGGACAAATCTTCAAACTGCTTGGTATCTGACAAGTCAGAAAAAAAACCATACCAATTTATTTTCTTTACAACAAAGAACTATTTTTTCCTGAATCAGCACAAATTTCAAATTCATTCATTAATTGTTTTGAGTGGGGAATCCTTACGTGTGACCTGTTATAGTGGCCATAAATTCACCTTCAGGAGTCCACAGCCTGCAAGTACAGTCCTCACTGGCTGTTATCAACAGCTAGGCCCCCAAAACCACCCCACCCTAACTTCAGCTTTTATACTTCAGTGAACAATGACAGAATTTCTTATTAGGATTTAAGATCAGGATTCAGACTTTTGGGGGTGGGTACTAGGATTCTAGAACTTGCTTCCATATCCTTCAAAAGTCCGAACAAATACACTCTATATGTTATGGTATTCAGATCCGCTATTTAGCATCACACAAAATAGCTGAGTTGCATACTCTATTTATAAGCTGTGACAGGCCACTCCAGGGTTGAATAGTGCCACTTAAGATAAATCTTCACGAGACAGTAAACTAAGAGATTATCTTCTTGCAATGACAGCAATAACCAAGCATCAAATGAGAAAGATTGCTCACGTTATTGGAAATTATGCAGTCCCAGAGGCGGCCCCCGTGGCCATACAGAATTGGCCCTGCTTGAAAGCACCCGAGCTCCTCCAACAGGTCTGATGGAATAAACCTCCATACCCGTGCACTGCAAACCTAGATACTTCAATACGAACAGTGGCAAAGGTGCTAGAACGAGCCCAAATAACTCAGTCCAGGGACTATTCTTTGTAAAGGTGGAAGTAGGTACATCATCACAAAGGTTGTAGAAGATGGGTATTGATTCTTAGACCATGGAAACAAGAATTCTGTCACAGAGCCATGATCTTGAGAACAAAACTACTATGGACTTGGCCCATCTCAGTTTGTGTACAAGAATAGCAACAATTATATCCTGTCCACAATAGACAAAATGGATATAGGAAGGTGCTTCCACACAGAACATGGAACCTTCATACCCACATAACACCATGGCTTCAATGGCTGCAGAACATATGATGAATGCATAACTATCATAAAATGCAACATCAAAGCAAATGAACTCAACAAACAAAAAGAAAAAAGTTCTGGAAAAGTAGTGTCAGAACCTGCGATCATCTGAAGCTGAAGCAAGATGGAATCCATCTTCAGACCACACCAATCGATGGATTGAGCCTTCATGCCCTAAAAGCTCTTGCATTGGGACCACAGACTGAACCAATGGACAATCCAGTCCCCACCATTCCTCAGTTTTGGCGGATATCTGCCCTCCCTTGCTCTGTCCCTCCAGCTTCCAAATGAGCACCTGGACAAAACATCATAACAGAACATCAGGACAACATTATATGCTGAACCTCATGTTGCAAAGCAACTAGTTCAGATGCAATTTCACAATCTCTAACCTAATCCTAAATCCTCAAGCCTAACGCCTAAACCCATAATTTGGATGTTCAGGAATGCCAAACTTAAATAATCTTTGTTGTCTCGTAACACTGCTAAAATATTTCCCAAGCTTCCCCTGTCCAACAATCAGACATGTGACTAACCATTGCACTGAAAAAAAATGAAGAAAAGCTAGGGTCACAACAATAATTAAAACCTTGTTAAAAATGGTTCCCGCAGCCACCCGCAGTGACCCAACAGTGGAACCCCATAGCTGCATTGAGTATAGTAAGCACCTCTCTGTAACACAGAGATGAATCATCATTACAACCTTCCTTGTCTCAAAGAAACAAGCAAACCACACAAACTGCCCTCATGAACTCACCCACCTTAAAACTCGATCTCTCCAGCACCACCACCTTACTAGAATCAGAAAGGTGCTTCAGGACTCTGAAACATGTTATTTTCAAAAACTTTCTGATGACTTACCAGAGCACTCAACACGGCACATCAATGACAAGTTTTTCAAGTCCAATATTGAGACTGAATTATCACTGATACCAACAGCTAGCAGCGTGGGTGTAGCACCTTTTCTTCCAGCATTTTTTTCCATTGCCTATTTGAAACAACAACCGCCCCACAACAACATGTTCATCAACATACCCTAAACTGCATTGAAGACCAACTGTGCATAGGCTACTATCTCAGGAAAAAAAATTCTGCCATGAGAAGAAGAATGCAGGAAGAGAGTGATTGAATTATGATTTGCATACATCTGAGGAGCTGAAGATCAAATGCAAATCAATAAGGGCTTCAGTATGAATGTTGTATAACTCAAACACAGTGACATTGGGGAAGGTTTTATAGTTGACAGAACTACCTGCAAGAACCTGACATCAAGAACCCAGTGGAAGAATCTGGGGAGGGCATGAACCAATTTGTGCTCCCATTTCCCACTGGGCGGTGGCAAGCTTCCATGACAATAACAGTGATGATGGGGAAGGGTTTAGGGTTTCGGGAACTACCTGCAAGAACCTGACATCAAGAACCCAGTGGAAGAATCTGGGGAGGGCATGAACCAATTTGTGCTCCCATTTCCCACTGGGTGGTGGCAAGCTTCCATGACAATAACAGTGATGATGGGGAAGGGTTTAGGGTTTCGGGAACTACCTGCAAGAACCTGACGTCAAGAACCCAGTGGAAGAATCTAGGGAGGGCATGAACCAATTTGAGCTCCCATTTCCCTCTGGGAGGTGGCAAGCTTCCATGACAACAACCGTGATGAAGAAGCTCAAAGAGCTTCACTCTTCCCTCTCCATGCACAGCTAGGGTGGCCTGCAATGTTGGGTTGACAGCTTCTTCTTCAGGGCCTCTTGGAGTGGAGTAAGGAAATGCACGTATACCATGCACCCGAACCCCATCAAAGACATGGACCGAGAGAAGTAGGCTCCCTGTCTCTAGCTCATATAGCAGAACTTGTGGTCCAGTTCCTGGTAGTAGTAACACGATCCTGGTAAGAAGTAGAATGCCGAGGAGGAAAAAAGCCCTACAAAAACCCATGACCTAATTTTGCTGGGTGGGTGAGTGCAAATCGATTCTAAAGCTTGGGTAAGCAGAAGAAGAAGAAGAATAGTACCTGCAAGGAGAAGCTTAGGCAGGCGAGAAGAAGACGAGAACGAGGGAAGCAGGCAGAGAGCAGATACGTCGCCTAGATAGGGTCCTGCCACCACACGAACGCCAGACATCGCTCGCTCGCACTTGTTTAGTTCTTGAGAATCTCCAGAATTAGGGTTGCATCAGCTCCTCGTTCTCTACCTCCATCTACCGCGGAATCTTTTGAATCTTTTGCTTGCAATTGTCATGGATACAACAACAGATCGCGCATCCAAACACGAATGGCCAGACTCGCAACCGCAAAAAGGTCTCCATCGAAGAAACATTGCACGAGTCGAGCGCGCGCACAAAACCCTAAACCCTAAAATCATTTCGTGGGCACAAAACCGTAAACGCTATAAACATCTCACGCCCTTGTGCACATGCACTCCAAAATCTTGAAACCCTAAATAAAACAAGGGGGGTGTGTCACACACTATGGCCTTGCCATTTACATTAAAAAGTAGATCTTAAGGCAAAAGAAGAAGAATTATGGAAACTCAATATTTATTCCACCATGCAAAAAAAATATTAATCTTCAAAAAATTCTCTAAAAGAAACCAAAATCCTTCAAGATATTATAACTCTATTATAACTAATCTCAAGTTTCAACACAACCCAAAATATGATCTTTCAATAATCCTCATATGAAAAATAGACCTATTATTATTATTACCTAGTAGGGGCCAAATTCCCTTAAGCTACTATAATACTCTATAATGAATCTAAACACAATAATATCCTTGCCTTAGTAGGCAAGCCCAACAAATGCCTTATGTTTAAAGGAGGTTTTCAATTATCAATTGTTTGCTTCCTCTTTGTAAGGAAGCCTCTCATTTCCTTCATTAAGGCATTAGTTCTAAGATTCATAATTTGGTCCACCCATCCAATGATTGTGCATGATATTACATTTACAAAAAACTGAATGGAGATTTTTAACTCATAATTTGAAATTGGACTTTGTCCTTTTCTTTCTCCGTCTCCACTCTTTCCTTTTTGCATTATTTTCGTATCATAGATTTGGCAAGTATACATCACACATTGTCCTTGGATGCTTATCTTTCAATTGCAATACTTAATAGTGATCATGACAACCTACCATCATTGCCATATGTGGTAGTTATTATCAAAACATTTAATTGTTTAAAGTGGGGTTTGATGGATTAATTATGCTTTTCAAATATTTTAAATGTCAAATTAATTTTAAATTATAATTTTCGCATAATTTATGCCGCAAAAAAATCACATATTGTACATTAGGTGAAACCGCATAGTTTACCCCTCACATGTGCCACAACCTATTGTGGGAGAAAAATGACATATATTTTACAAGATGTATTTGTGCACCATTTGACAAGAGGAACAAATGCAAAAAGAACATCATTTTTTAACAATTTTTTAATACACCTATCAATGATGTGGTAATTTTTAAAAAATCAATAACACTCATTAACACTTTGAACAACAACTATTATGCAACATTAAACAAACTACAACAAATATAATATAAAATTGACTATAATCATAACTTTGTCAAATATCTCTTGCAAAATACCTTAAATACTATCAATTTCATGAATTTTGGCTAACACTCAATAGCTAGCTCTCTTATATACATATCATAAATGTTAAATAATTTTCAAAACAACAAGTTGAACAAAACATTTTTTCTTATTTGATCTTATAAGAATTGAATTTTGAACTTGTTGATTATGATTAAGCAATTTGAATCATTGAGTTACCACTATCATAAATCTTCACATAGTTAAATTAAAGAACAATTACAAAGATATTAGATTTTGAATTAGAGTTGTCTTTAATTAAACATTTTTTTGGTTTTCGAACATGAACCCAAAACTAATCCAAATGTATGGAAACATGTTCATTTGAAAAACTTTATTTTGAGGTGTGAAAATAAATAGGGACATGTTTGCAAAGCATTAGGCATTTTACTCAATTTGCACAACAATTCGTACACTACTACTTGAAATTTAACATGTTTCTTATATAGTGTTATTTGCATTAAATTTCCTCATAGATTTCACAATTGAATGGTCTACAATTGGTTCAACAATTGGTTGATGAATAGAACTTCACAAAAAACAAACATATGGAATATCATAAAATGTTATGTTGTCAAAAATCGACCCTCATACACTTCAAAACATAAAATTGAAGTAAAGTTGACATCCATGCATAGCACATAAACAAAAAAATTCAATTCAAAATGTAAAGCATTAATTGAAATATCTTAGAACATCTCCACCCCACATTGGCAAACACCCCTTTTCATTAAATCTTGCAATAGGATAATGCAAATCCTATTACTTTATTAGCAATGGTCATTTTACATCCTTCAAAGGCTTTTTTCTATTATGGATTTGGACAGTGACTATTACTCATTTAAATGTAAAGACATAAATGGTCTATGAGTGTTTAAAGGGACTTTTATGACATTTGTGGTTGGGGACAACGATCATTAAATGATAATCTATTTTATACTAAAAGAATTGTTTGCAAGTGTGGGGTGTAAATGTTCTTACGCACACACCCACCAACTATGGATATACAATTTCACACTTGTAGACCCATTTTCAATGTTTCCCTATTTACAACTTCGCTATTACCTAACTAGTTTTGAAAATAATGAGCTCCTAAAATTTTCATCACAAATACAATAAAATTAGAATCTCCCTTATGACCATGATTATATGTATTATGTACCTTGTAACCCATTGCTTTTATGTTGTTCTTGGTTTAGATAGCCATTGAATGGTGATCCCTAGGAAAAAACATGCATCATTTTAAAATAATTGAACATTTGACTTGTCAAAAAAATTTGTTGTGTCCACAGACATGTCAAAAATTTTAATTATTAATTTTGAGACAACAATAAATAAAAAAAGGAAAAATGATAACTTCAAGCATAATCCTAAATGTCAACATTGTGACCTTAACCACAAATTCACCACCAAAGTTAAGGCACGAAAGAGAATGTGAACATTTTGTGTAAAAACAACTTAGTTAAAAAAAGGTCATGTCAAAAACACAAATGTGTGTAGAAACCATCCTTTCCATTGACCTCTTTTGGGGTGAATGGTAGTTATTTCAATAATACTAGTGTGAACCTGGTGCATAATGCACCCCCCCTG
>Ga0116227_10004687_pt1 | contig 29545 bp, 19 predicted proteins | sample S1TSphgellanicum_FD_89693 | JGI IMG/M metagenome (GOLD analysis project Ga0116227, IMG submission 89693) | Host-associated microbial communities from peat moss isolated from Minnesota, USA - S1T2_Fb - Sphagnum magellanicum MG | ecosystem: Host-associated > Plants > Peat moss > Unclassified... | reverse complement strand
TGTTGATGTGTTCCTACCATTTCTCCAACTTGTTCCCCAAGTTTTCAATGTGTCCCCCAAGGATGTTCATAATAACACTTGATTTCAAACCCATATGTTTTGCCCAAAATCCTCTCCTTTTCACCTATGTACTTAAGGTGTTTGTTGCGATGGGTATTATCCTAGGCGAAAAATTATGACGAACCTTTTTGAGGAAAAAAATTCATCCAACCAATGGGAAGTGCAATCATGCTCTTAAGGTGCCTTTATTTTTTTCCTTTTAAGTTTTATGTTTAGGGTTGGGAGGTTGGAGGGGAGGTTTGTTTTTCAAGCTGTATTTGGTGTGGAAAGTGGATTGTCTAATGTCCATTCATATTAGACTTTCCATGCAAGTTTTATTAGGAGCGGCGGTGACGTGCTCCCAAGTTCCTAGTTAGACCCAAAATGGGCCTAGGTTACTCAAACAACGAAATTGTGAGGAGTTCAGGGCACACTCCCAGCTCTCAACACTAAAAGGGGTAGAGGGGCGTGTTGAAGCTCCGAGATGGGACTAGGAAGAATGACAAGCTTTAATTACTTACTCGAACCTGCATCAAACCAACCAACAAGTTGATTAATTCACTTTCTGGAGCACCTTTGGTGTTAGGACAAGCCACAAGTAACTCTAGACTCACAAGACTCAGCACGGCCCGGACTCAGGGGAAGCCACCACCTTCCCCCATATAGTATTATCTACGTATCCTTGTGGCACCCACATCTGAATGTTTTTTGTCCTGGGACTCCCAAGGAGGAGTCTCGAAACTGTCCTAGTTTGGACTCCCAGGACTTTGTGAGGTCATAACTCTTTGCCCAGACCTCCAATTGGGATGAGGTCTGAAGCAAACTTATAGCTCTCCTTGAGAGCTTTCCAACGGTCTATCGCACTTCACTTGCATGCACCGGGGTCAGGTTAATTCTCGACTTTTAGTGGTCAAGAGTCAAACTACCAATTTGACTCCCAGCCCTTCTTTTTGCCATAACTTGTGTTGCAGATGTCCAAATGGCCCATGCAAACCCATTTTCGACATCTACACTTCAATAGCTTTCTAATGATATAAAGAACATCCCAATGCAAGGTGTTTTGACCCCTGCAATTGAACTTTGAAGTTTTAGAAGTCCCAAAGGATTCCCAAGTCCCAATTTTGGGAGCGTGAATTTCATCCTCACACTCTCTCAAAGTAGGGTTGCGACAGGTGGGGGTGGGGGGGAGGATTTATTTTCGTTTCAGCCAATAAAAGGGCTAAGGTGCTTTGCTTTTATTTCTTTTAAGTTAATGGGGGGGGAGTTGGGAAGGGGATGGAAGATTTTTTTCAGTTTTCCTTGTTTCCTTATGTGTTCCCACGGTGTTCCTTCTAAGTTCGTAATGGGTTCCCAAAATGTTCCCCAAGTTCATAATGTGTTCCCCAACATGTTCTTCGTATAAACATTTCACTTCTAGCCCATGTGTTTTGGCAAATGTTATTCTCCTTTCACCTATATAGGTGGGCCCAAGGGGATGAACTATATAAATCAAAATAGAACCTTCTATTTTGAGGAACCTCCATAGTTTCATTTTTTAGGAGCAATGGGCCAATCTTCTTGCACATAACAGTGCAGTGCATGAGTTGACAAATGAGCCTTCCCACTAAAGGTTGGCAAAGACACTATTAATTTAGTGGGTTGCTCATGATAGGGATGTAGGGCCCACATACTTTCACTCACAGCTCTCAAAGGAGGGAGGGGGGGTTCCAGCCAATCATGAATTACCGAATCAAACATGTGTGTACACCAATTATTTTATATAAATAGATGTATAAATATGTAATTCATTGTAAGTGCAAAATGATTAAACCACCTTAGCTCACAAATACCTTGGCAAATATGTTTAAACTTATGACTATTTTTGTAGTTATAAATGCCACACATGATTACATGACTAGTGGACAACTTGTTTATCCGCTAAACTTTGTTTTCATCAAAGCCATAATATAATTGTAAATGCCATGTAAATGCCACTATATATGCAATATTTTTTTGACAATTAAAGGTGCAACAAATAGGAAAATTCCATGTGGCAATTGATCTTTATTTTACACAATAAGTTTGAAAGGTTATTATATAAACCCTAAAGCCCAAACCCTAAACTCAAACCTTAAACCTTAAACCTTTAAGCCTTAAACCTTCAACCTTAAACTATAAGCCGTAAGCCTTAAACCCTAAACCTCAAGCCCAAAATCTAAAGCCCAAACCCTAAACCCTCAAGCCCAAAATTTAAAGCCCAAACCTTAATTATAAACATTCAAGCCCAAACCACAAACCTTAAACCTAAAACCCAAACTGTAAACCATAAACCCTAAAGCCTAAACGTTAAACCTTAAATTCCAAACCTTAAACCCTCAAACGCAAACTATAAACCGTAAACTGTAAATTATAAACCCTAAAACTTAAATCCCAAACCCTAAACCTTAATCCCTAAAGCTTAAATCCCAAACCTGAAAACCTAAACCCCAAACCATAAAGCCCAAACCGTAAACTATAAACTTTAAAACTTAAACCTTAAAATTTAAACCACAAACCCTAAACTGGGTAAATCATAAACCCTAAAACCTAAAATCAAAACTGTAAACCTTAAACCTTAAAGCCCAAAATCTAAACCCTAAACCCTAAAGGGTAAAAGGAACCATGTAGTGTGTGGATAGTCTTTAAAAAATGTTTTTTGAAGTTGCAATTACAAAATTTTCATGAAAATTCAAAAGTCCTTTTCCCTTATTAAATGTTCATCAAATCATTTCAAATTTTTGTGAACTTTAATATATTCCACAAGAAGGGATCCATGTGTTCAAAACATTCAAAAAACAAAATACATATATAATTTTATTTTAATACTCGAATGTCCATTTACACTATTATAGTTTTGAATTTATAATCATGGTTCAAAGTAAACTTATAGATTTGATTATAATGTAAGGTTTGATGCAAAGAATTTTTATCATGTTATATGTTATATTTGGCTTCAAATTTGGTATTTAGTTTAAAAGACTATGTGAAAAATGCAATGTAATTTAATAAAAAACTGTTGTGTGGAAAGTGTAGGCCTTGTAAAGGACTTTAACCTTGGCATGATTAGCTCCTTTTGTCATGTTTTCACCCTAAACCCTCAAACCCAAACCATATTTGACCATCAATGTTTTATTATCTCAATTGCATTTAAATATATATTAAATAACAATTTGTTATGAAATATTCATTACTCATTCATGAATTTAAAGGTATGTTCTTCAAACTAATTTGGTAATTTGTTCTTCAAATTATATGATCATTATCTGTAAATAATAATAGATGATTATAATGTCAATTATTTCATGGGTAATAATTGACCAATAATAAATAATATTATTGATTATTTGAGGTAGTTAATATACTTACAAGTGCCTACCCTCTTTTTTTCTTAAGTAATTACTTGAAAAAATGATATTCAAAATTCAAAAGTTGAACATCAAATAATTATGCAAGTTTGCAATCTTGAAGACACATAATCCAATGTTTTTTCTCATTGGATTTCGTTGAACCCAAATATAATGAAAGATGGTTATAAATTCTTCAAGCCAAACATAATTGCTAATTATATGTTATAAATTTTTAGTTATCACTAAAAGAAAATCCAATATATTAATTATGCAATATTAACTATTACTTCCAACTAATAATTATGATTTAGGTTTTCTTCATACATGATGTAGAGTTTTATCTCAAATGTACTCACCCCATCATTACACCCAAAGTGGAGGCCCCACTCTTTGCACTAAAAGTTATGAGAAAGGTGGGAATTTTAGCCATAGAACATTCTTGCGTGTCTTTCCACAATGATAATGTTCTTCATGTGAGAGGGGTGGGATTGGGTTGAGTTTGTGAGTTTTCCTTCAGGTTGGATGAACCTCGTGCAAAAGTTTTCAAAGGAGGAACACAATGGGCATTTGGAATTCCACAAAAACACTGAAGACGACAACAACAAGGAACTAATGGTCTACACTCTCTGGCCTACACCACACCACCAAACCAACAAATAGGTTTAAAGACTTACTACTCAACATTTCTGAACTACCACTTTTAGTAATCAAGTAATCACTATTCAAGTTCTATTCTTCCTAGAAGCATTTTTTCTTTTTCTCATTGTGTAGAGTTGATTTCTCATTCCCTCTATTTTCCTTCCATGCTTACTTTGTTCCTAGTCTCTCTTTTTAATGCAAATGAAGTTGTGCTTCCATCACATTAACCTTTTCATTTCTCTCACTCATTTTGAAGACCCTCTTCAACTTGCAAGTCACACAAAGCTTAACAACAAATAGTTGAGAGAGGAAATGCATATTCCCACATCTTCATCCAAGGATTAAATAGTAATTGGCCATAGGAGTACTCCTAAACGGTATGTCATTTTCTAGATTTATCATTCCAATTCTTCAAAAGTCACATGATTCTAAGCCTTCTACACACAACTTTCAGGAATTAGGGCTTCTTGCATATCCCCAATAACACACTACCAAAATTAGGGTTATTGTGTAATTACAATATGCTAAACACAATTCATCAATTTTCTATTAGGGAAAAAGAACATTAGAATTTAGGATGTGTAAAGGCCTAAAGTTCTATTCCTTGGGACTTACATATGATTGCTTCACAATATTTCAAATGTAGTTTCATCATAATACCTAGTCGTTTGTGAACTCAAGTTTTGACCAAAAAGTAGTGGAACCAACAACATGCAATGGACTAAATACATCTTCCGATTATGTGACCAAATTCAAATCCACGCAAGGTACGTAAGGCTTGAAATATTTGGAACCAATACGTAGATTGTTATAGACATTAAACAAGCATAGAGCAAGCATCATACATTTTCATTTGTGAAGTTTAGATGCCAATGCTTATTTGCTAGGTCAAAGGCACAAATATTTTGATGTGATCCATTGAGGTTGTGTTTTAAGGATATTAAGTTTTCCCTCCTTTCCTTAAGCAAGTTCATTTTCAAAACATGTTTGATTCCTTTCCTTGTATGTTTTTCATTCTTTTCATCTCGCTAATACATCTCAGTATATGTAATGGCCTTTTTAGCATCAATAATGTTACAAAGCTGTTAGGAATATCTAGTGACTATTAAGCATGTACAATGTATTTCGAACGGTGGATATATATTATTTACTAATTAAAGAATCAATGTAGTATATATTATGGTTTAAAACTAAGAAAAATGCAGACAATAATCATATCATGTAAAAAGTTTAAATAAACAAGAAATATAATATAATTAAAAACCCAACATTTTGGTTGCCAAGTGTTTCTAGCCATTCATTTTGGCAAAAAAACCTACCAACATTTCTGGCAGAAAAAAATGATGAAAAAAACACATGGTGGTTACCAAATGTTTTAGAAGGATGTTGGGTGCAAACACATTTAGCGACTACTAGGCGTTTCTTAGCACAAATATTTGGCATAGAAACGCCTAACAGCTGCCATGCATTTTTCCATAAGGATATTGGGTGTAAAGATGTTTAATGGTTGTTACATGTTACTGCACAAAGATATTAAGTGTAGAAACCCCTAGTGCTTTTGTGTAGCGATATTGGGCACAAAAACCTTTAGTAATTGCTAGGTGTTTTTGTGTGGCAATATTGCATGTAAAAATGCTTAGTGACTGCTAGGTTTTTTTGTGTAGAGATATTGGATGAAAAAATGCCTAGTAGCTACTAGGTGTTTTAACATAAGGATAATAGGTGTAGAAATGCCTAGTGGCTACTAAACATTTCTATGTAGGGATAATTTGTAGGAAAACAGTTGGTGGCCTTTAGGCATTTCTCCACAAGGATATTAGGAGTAGAAATGTTGAACGGTTGCTAGGCGATTCTGCGCATGGATCTTTGCCATAAAAGCTCATGGCAACCCCCTAATGTTTCTACATAAGGATATTGGGCAAAACAATGCCTAGAGGTTACCAAACGTTGTTTCCAAAGGATCTTTGTTATAACGCATTTCAACGCAAGGATGTTGGACGAAAAAACACATGGTGACCGCTAGACATTTTTTTATAGGTATGTTGGTTGTCTAAATGTCTGGCATAGCCACAAGTTTCTTCCTAGGCATGCTTGTCAAGGACACACCTAATAACCACCATGTGTTTCATTTTACATATGGTCAATAGAAAAATGCATGGCGACTACTAGGCAATTTAGTCGAAGGATGCTCGCTAGAGAAATGCCTGGCAGTCGTTAGACATTTCAATCCTATGTTCTTTTTTGTAGAAATGCCTAGTAGTCGTTAAGAATTGTAATCCCTAGTTGGCCATTCAAAAAACGCAAGGTACTTTGTGTCATAATTTTTATTTGCAAAATGGATAGGTTGGAAAACAAATGTGATGGCCAAAATTCTAATCTTTGGTCTAGTGTTGCATTCCGTTTTTCTTGGCTTAATATTATATGGATAAAGGATTTATATTTGGTAGTTTTGTTAACATTTGGGATGCTAACAATAATGAAAGGATGAAAATTGATATTAGAACATGTAAAGATCCGTTAGTAGTTCTTGTATATGGACCTTATGGAGTGGAGAATTGCAAAGTGGTTTTAATTGAAGCTACAAATGAGGACTATGAGTAGCGAAAGCTATTCTATCCAGTTCCAAATGCGAGATATTATAGATCAACGGCATGAATGGAGGTTTTTTGGCTGTGTAAGTATCTGTCGATGAATGATCAAGCAGTCGAAATGACGATAATGCAATGTCCTGTGATAATGGGTAGGGTGAATAATCTTTTGAGAAAACGAATTTCTTGTAGGAACGATATCTTGGCAAAAAGCTTTTGGGCTGAAAACATCAGTAATGTGTAGAATATGCGTAATACAATTGAGGACTTACATAATGAGGAATTACATGGTGAAATGAGTTGTATCTTTAAGCATGGTGTGGAAGGTTTTACTGGGGAGTCTAGGTTTGATTCCATGAGTGAAATAAATGAAAATAATATTGTGGAAGGTGATGAGGAGGTTGGTGGTGGGAAAATTTTGAATGAAATGAGAAGGATTATAAATAAGGGAATGCATGTGGGAATGATGACATAGTGTATGGCCATGGTGTGAGAGGAACAAATTCAAATATAATGGGAATACATCGGTTTAAGTGGTGAGGAGTTGAATGTGATCTTGCAGACAATGGTGGGGTGTTCATTACAAAAGGTCAGGTGATTACATGTGACCCACATGAAACAATTCTTGATGATTGATTTGGGGAGGACCATGTTGGGCTTTTCATCTTGTATTGTCTTGCGATTGTGTCAACAATGATGACCATTTGGAAATGGTTGCTAGTTCAAAACATTCTTAATGGGTACCCCCTTCGAGAACATCTCATAGTATTTAATGAACCCCACATACCAAATGTTGATGATGTGAGAATAATTGGTGTGAATAAAAACAAATTCCTTTCATGAGAGGAAATGAAGCATAATTTGATTCTGAAGGTTTTGTTTCTAAAATTGAAAAAATGTTGTTAAAGGAGTCTGTGCAATCTGGGGGCAACAACATATTGTGCCATGAATTGCTATCAACATTTTCTTCATGAAAAAACCTTGTTGAAACAAAAGTTTTGGAGTTTGTCTTTTGAAGACCACATAATATATGGTTTAAATATTCTAAGAAGGTTGCATATGAGGGGAAATGAAAGGTGACAAAAATTTATCACTATTCAAGGTTTAGACATTTGCAAAACTATATGGTACCATATCATTGATTTCTCAAGGTTGACATACATGTTGTACAAATTTGATAACAAGCGAGGTTGTCAATTTCTACCACATGGGAACAAAGGTACACATAAATTACATATGTCAACTCAACAAGTGGAGTCCAATATTATTCAATCATTGATTGAATTGTCTAAGCATTCTATGCCGCACGAAATGAAAAGGATTAGAAATGGTGGACAAGATGTGCAACATCTTTTGCTTGAAACATGGAAGAGTTTGTAAGAATGTAGTGATCAGGTGAATATTACGGGACAACTAACACATTTTGTTTCTATTTGGCAACAAACACTTGGTGACTACCAAGTGTTTTTTTTGTGAAAAATTATTTTTCCAAAAATTGAAATGGATTTTTGAATGTATATTTAGCAACATACATCTCTTGTGGAAAGGTTAATATTTTTTTGTTTTTGTATTTGTGGGTTGGTATATAAGCAAGAAATTAAACATTGGAGGTATTTTTCAATTTACTATAAGTAGGTTGAGGAAAAGTCACCATTTAAATGTCAACGTGTGAAAGTGGGGGTTTGTGTTTGTGAAATGCGTTGTTTGTGAATCCCTCAAGGACTTGATATCCAAATTGGGAAAGAATAGTAATGAGGTTTTAGAGTATGAGGCGAAGTTAAAAAAACAAATCTTGCACTAAGAATCATGTAAAAACTTATATTATATTTGGAAGATAGAGTTAGTGTAATTAGAGGGTGAATTCCTATGCATTATTCATGACAAGATGGACCATGCAAAAATTGATTTTCCAAGGTTGCAAATGTGCAACAAAATGGTATCTGGGCTTGGATAATTGCCCATTACCTTTATGAATATGATAGTGCATTGTCATGGGGATGAAAGATATGCACAATATTTTAATGAATTGTGGCCAAATGATCCCAATTTCATAATTGGGTCCTTGTTGCAGCTCTTACAGACTTTGGAAGTGGCCCCAATTTCGAAGTCGAAATTATTGTTTAAACCACCCTTGTAGAATTCATTCTTTGCACGTATGTTGCAAAGGATATTGTGTTGCATATCTGAATTACGCACCTTGGATCAAATTGTTGGTGCAAAACCTTTGCTAAGAAAGTTGTTGCTAAAAATGGATAATTATGTTAAGATAAAAAGAATAAGATTTGTTAGCATTTCTATCATTGTTGATGGCGAAGGATGTGTTTGAGGAGGTCAAATTGGGATTTTTTGTAGTTAGCCATACACGTGAGGATATAAATGGATGTTTTGGCTATTTGTCAAAAAAATTAAAGGAGGAAAACAATTACATTGATGAGAACTTTCATGATCCCATAAGAAAGACCATTCATTCCTCAATTGATTCAAGAGATTCCAAATTTTTAATCTTAGGTCCTAGGTTATTTGAAGGATGGCCCTAAACATTAGTAAGGCATATTGATATGCATCTATTTAGATTTTTTGTTAATTCATCAAGTTGACCAGTGATGCAGTACAAAATTTCTTCCACAAATCTTGTCTAAAGTCCAATATATGAGCCTCCGAGTAGATTATGGAAAGTTAATCCAAATGGTTCACCAAAGTTGTTTATTCAAGTGTCAAGCCCTATTCCATACCACCCAATTTGGGGCAATGATTCATCGAGGTTAGCCGAGAAAGAGAAATTTATAAATTTGGGTTTATCCAAATATGTGGATTTATGGAAAATGGGCAAGTTGTGCAAAATTCCACATATGAAATGAAGATGAAACCATATGTGGAATATTGGGAAAATATTTTGTTGGATTTGTTAGATTGTTATTACTTCAAAGTATAACTTTTTTGGAGGGCTTTTAGTTTTCAAGCAATTGAAAGTCTAACTATGTTAAGGTTTGATTGTCAATTGTGATGGACGTTGTTGATCTAGAAAATCCAATTAAAGTTCCTTATTGTGGGCCAAAAAACTTGAGACCTTTAATTGCATACATGTTATTTAAAGATCTTAATGTTGGAGATTTTGTGTTTGTGAGACCACATGATCTTAATCTTGTTCTTCTTTGGATGGGAAGAATAGAAAGTGATGTTATCAAGGATGACGAAAGTGAATATTTTTAAATGGTGCGAGTTGAATGGTGGGTTCTTGTGAAGAAAGGATTAAATTTAGATGAATGACATTTGTAAGAAGATTGCTAGAATGACAAGTGGAAATGTAATTTAACAGATCTAGAACAATGGTTTGACATTTCAACGATTCTTTTTTATTTTCCTATTGAGAAGAATACAACGAACAAAAGCCAAAATAATATTCTTGCTACTTATGTTAGTAGAACTAAAGTTAATCTCAATGCTACTAATGCCTCAACCAATTTGTGAAGGATGTTAGAGACATTGATGAAATTATATTTGCAATTTTTAGATGTCACTTATATCATAGTATTGATTAGATTGTTGTTTTAAAATTTTTTTGCATTTTTTTGTGTTGTATAGTTTAATAAATGTATTCTTTGCCGAAATTTATCCATGTACATTTTTGAAGACTAATAATTAATAATCTATTTTGTTCCACTTGATCCTTAATCTTTGGTGGCCACTAAGCGTCAACTTTTTTTTTTATATGGTATGTAAAACCCCAAAAATAATGGATTTGTCATAACATGAATAATAAAATTGCATGCATAGACATTGTTGTTATTAGTATGTTCCTTGTTTGTATTTTAGAAAATTGAATTTTTATTTCTATATAATGGGAACATTTACTTGCGATTTTTTAATTTGATAATCTATTATGTATTATCACTTGCTAGGTGCCAAGATAAATATTATTTTAATTATAAATGAAATTTAAAACATAATAGATTTGTTATTGTACAATTAACATGGATGGATCAAGTTGCCATTGTTAGAAATTTAACATGTTGTCAATGTATTAGATTCAAAAAATTGAGTTTCTTTTTCATTTTAAATGGGAGTTATGTCATTTGGTTTTCATAGCTTACAATTTATTATGTTTCACCTAGTGGCCACCAAGCATTCAATTTTATTTTAAAAAGTTTTATGTTGTATATATATTTGAAAAGTATTAGTAAAATTTGTATGATAATATGATGTTGTAATTTTGCCAATTTGGCCTCTCTCCTTGTTTCAAATTCAAAGGGTTGAGTCTTTTGATGTCAAATGGGAACACTAGTATTTTGGCTTTCAATCACTCATAAAAATTCATAATCTTGTATTAGATTCGATATGAATTTTTTTTACATAATGTGTACATGGATCTTTTTGGAATCGTTGGTTAGAAAGTTGTTTCTATTTGGAAATAATGTAATGAATTTTTTTATAATATGACATTCATGTCAAAAATGATCATTAATTTGTTAAGTTTAGTGGCCATTAAGTGGAGTTCATTCTATTCACCAAGTTGTATAAAGTCATAAATTAAAAAATTAGTCTTAAATTAATTAACTATGTGTTAATATTAACATTTTATTAAATATTTTGCAAGTTTGTAAGGAAAATAATCGTGTTCCAAGATGCCTTATAATTTTGAAAAACCATTGTGTTATGTTATAGCTTTCAAAAGGTTGTTTATGTTTTTAGCTAAATTCCACCCTTTATCATTTGGCATATTTCTAAAATATTTGTTGATTGCTTATTTGTAATTGTTATTACTTTGTGTTTTAAACTAGTTTAGAGGTCATTGGTTGCTAAGTGATACCTTAAACTTTACCATCATAATGAATTTAAAGTTGAAAGAAAAAGTTAGAATTGCACCAACTTTAGACTAGCTAACAAATGATGATTTTGGTGTTGTCATTAAATTGCCTTTGCTTGCTTTTAACATTAAGAAGGAGTTGTGTTGTGTGTTTGATTCTTTTTTCTCATTTCTACGAAGACATGAAGAAAAAATGTTCACAATTTGCTTTCATTGATGTCAAATTTATGATTTAAAAATCTTCATTTTGTGTCTTCATTTGTTGGTCATGAACAAGACATTTCAATTATTGAAAAGTATGATAGAAAATCTTTACATCCTATTTTTTCGAAGAGTTATCAACATTTACATTTTGTGAAAAATTGTGAAATTGGATATGTAGATAAAAAAGTTGATATAAACTACAATTCATATATTTTTGAAATGATTATTAGCATAAGTGAATCAGTCAAAGAACTAGTTAATAAAAAGTTGTTGATTTAAAAAAGATTTCAAGTGGATGTTAAAGAGATTAAGTGTTTTCTCCAATGGTGGCAAAAACATGAGTACATTTTCCCTACTTTTGGTTTTCTTGTTCGGTAGGGTATTAGGAAAATTGTTGGATCATAAATAAGATTGAAAGGATTTTTTCTTTGGTTAGCATAGTCACCAATTTTAGGAGATGTTGTTTACAACAAAAAAAAAAACTTGTAAAAATTAATATTTGTTTGCAAGAATTGGCCTAATGACCAAAAAGTTGATTGCAAATCTCCTTGCTATTTAATAAAATTTATTGAGAGGAATTTAAAAGAGGAGTTAGAAAAATTTGAAAGTGAATTTCAACAAGACAAAATTTGAAAATTCAAAAAACTTGAATTTATGCATTTTCATCATGCTTTTGCAACTAGTTTTGATTTTGATTTTTTAGTTAAAAATTATTAGAGTTTTTAAAAAAAATAATTAAGTTGTGAGAATTGTCTTTGAAAATTGTCAATTCAAATTTTTTTGAAAATCGGTTCGATTGAAAATTAGTTGAATTTTATCTTTTCAACGTTCTGAAACCTTGAACAATTTTCTAAACTTGGATTATTTTTTTAGGAACCTGAAAGGTTTGTAAAAATGGTCCTAAAAATTGGAACTAACAATTAATCATGAAAAGTGAAAATTGCTCAACATTGCTTCTAACATAATGATACTTTTGAAAACATTTTCAAGTGTGCCTTTTTGCAAAATGGAGGAGACATAGGAGAGAGAAATGTTGTCAATTATTCAATACTTATTCATCAAGTGAATTGGTCGAAAGCAAGAGGCTTTCTTGTTTCCACCAATTTTTAAATTTTGCTCTCCCTTGTAATTTTCTTAAAATTTGACAATTCAAACAAACACTTTCTAGAAAAGTTGGCACTTCTAGAAATAATTTAATTATTGCAAACATGAAAATGTACTAAAATATTTGCAATTCAATAGGTGAACTTAAGTTATTAGCTTGTGATTGATACATAAATTATGACATCAAATATTAACTAACGATAATTGAATTAAGATTTAGGTCTTTATTTTTCCCTTTCCATTCAAAAATTTCCCCCCTTTGTTGTTCTCTTGCAATTAAGTTTGAAATCTGAAAATTTTCTTAAGAGTATTTGGATGCCACATTATTATTATATTCATGAACATATTCCTCCTAGAACAAAGAAGGCACGGTATGCCTAGACATAGCCACAAAGTCCCTCCCCTTCCTAAATAGCAAAGGTAACATGCCCCTTACTCCTACCAGCTCATGATCTACATATGTTTAGGCTTATGATGAGATTCAACTTGGACTTTTATCCGTGTAGGGTAATGCCCTTAGAGTGGGGTGTTCCCAAAGTAAGCGGCCGCCCAATGCTGGAAGGCACTTACTCTAGGGATGCCTCACTCGGGGTTAGGGCACTTACTTTGAGAAAACATTGCTTGAAGGGTGTTACCCAAAAGAAAGACCTATGATAATTTTATTTTAGGCCTTGTTGCCTTCGTAGGCAAGGATATTGTGTCTAGATTCATTATAGAGTATAGTAGCTTAAGGGATTTGGGCCCCTAGTTAGTAGGTCTATTTTTATATAAGGATTTTTGAAAGATGATATTTTGGCTTGTGTTGAAACTTGAGATTAGTTATAGAGTTATGATATCTTGAAGGATTTTGGTTTCTTGTAGAGGCTTTTCTTGGAAGATTATATTTTTGCATGGTGAAATATTTGAATTTCCCTAATTCTTCTTTTGCCTTAAGATACTTTTTAATGTAAATGGCAAGGCCACGGTGTGACACACCCCTTGTTTATTTTATTTTTTTTCATTTTTGTGTTTGAGGGGGGGAAATGAAAAATAACAAGGAGCAAACATTCTTCTTTTTCAGCTATATAAGGTTACCTCCAAATACACTAGAAAATGTCTCATAGGTCTTTACCTTGGGGTTGAGGGCCAAGGGCGGAGGAGTATTCTCAAAATTGGAAAAAATTAGGTCACAAGATTATAAATAATTTTCACAAAAGGTTAAGTCCATAATCAAATATGGGATTAGAGAAAAACCAAGTTCTAAGCAAATGGAGGGGAGGGGGGACGGGGGCTTTTGTTTGCACCAAATTTTTTAATCCGGCGGGTATGACAGCTGCCTGCGCGGGCGGCCGTGTACAAGAGCGTTGCCGATTAGGGTTTCCGGCCAAGGTTTCGTGCTCGACTACACCCGCGCAGTGCTTTGCACTTTGCGAGGTTGCTAGAGGACAACAGGAGGCAACGGAACAAAAATCGATGCGCTGAAGAGCGGCTGGCTTGCTTGCTGCAGCAGATCGTGGTGGCGGTAGTGGAAGGTTGGAATCGGCGGGAGGGTGTTTGGAAACGAGGAGAGGATGGCGCAGGAGGTGACGCAGGTTCTGCTGAACGCGCAGTCGGCGGATGGCGTAGTGCGCAAGCTCGCAGAGGATAGCTTGAAGCAATTCCAGGAGCAAAATCTCGCTGGTTTTCTAATCTCGTTATCGCATGAGCTCGCCAATAGTGAGAAACCTCCTGACAGCCGTAAGCTCGCGGGGCTGATTCTCAAGAACTCTTTGGACGCCAAGGAGGCCGCTCGGAAACAAGAGCTAGTAGGTCGATGGGTGTCTTTGGATCCTACCGTGAAGACGCAGATCAAGAGCGCGTTGTCGCAAACCTTGTCTTCAGTGGTACCCGATGCGAGACACACATCTGCGCAGGTGATCGCCAAAATTGCCGCCATCGAGCTTCCGCAGGGAGAATGGCCGGAGCTAGTCGGATCTTTGCTGGCCAACATGGGGGGACCGCAAGTGGAGCAGCCGGCGCACCTCAAGCAAGCGACGCTGGAAACCCTAGGGTATGTCTGCGAGGAGGTTTCGGCCGAGATTCTGGCGCAAGAGCAGGTGAACGCGATCTTGACGGCCGTCGTGCAGGGCATGAATGCTTCCGAGACCAGCAACGATGTCAGGTTGGCGGCCACTAATGCTCTTTACAATGCCCTGGATTTCGCGCAAACGAATTTCGAGAATGACATGGAGAGGGATTACATCATGAGAGTAGTGTGTGAGGCGACTCTGTCCACCGACAGCCGTGTGAGGCAGGCTGCTTTTGAATGTTTAGTCTCGATTGGTTCTACATACTATGAGAAACTGGCACCCTACATGCAGGATATTTTTGCAATCACATCCAAGGCTGTAAAGGAAGACGAGGAGCCAGTTGCATTGCAGGCTGTTGAGTTCTGGAGCTCGATCTGTGATGAGGAGATTGAAATTCAGGAGGAGGATTTCACTGGGGATTCTGAGGTGCCCTACTTCCAATTCATCAAGCAAGCATTGCCAGCTTTGGTGCCTATGTTGCTGGAGACTTTGACAAAGCAGGATGAGGATCAAGATCAAGAAGAAGGAGCTTGGAATCTTGCAATGGCGGGAGGCACATGCTTGGGCTTAGTGGCGAGAGCGGTGGGTGATGATGTTGTTCCCTTAGTGATGCCCTATGTGCAGGAGAATGTGTCCAAGCCAGATTGGCGGTGTCGGGAAGCAGCTACTTATGCCTTTGGTTCCATTCTTGAGGGGCCATCCTTGGCCAAACTTGCCCCGCTGGTGAATGTAGCTCTGAACTTCATGTTGAGCGCAATGAAGGATGAGAACACCCATGTGAAGGATACCACAGCATGGACGCTGGGAAGGATTTTTGAGTTTCTGCATGGACCAAATGTGCAATTCCCGGTCATAACCCAAGAGAATTTGCCCTTGATTCTTGCAGTGCTGTTAGAAAGCATCAAGGACACACCTAATGTGGCTGAGAAGGTGTGTGGAGCGATTTACTTTTTGGCACAAGGGTATGAGGAAAGTACGGGAGCTCTGTCACCTCTTTCACCCTTTTTCCAAAATATTGTTCAAGCACTTCTGGCCACAACAGATAGGGAGGATGCAGGTGATTCACGACTTCGCACATCAGCCTATGAAACATTGAATGAGGTTGTGAGAATCTCAACACAAGACACTGCAGCAATTGTGATACAGCTAGTGCCTGTGATTATGCAGAAGCTTAACCACACACTAGAGATGACAGTGCTCTCCTCTGATGACCGAGAGAAGCAGAGTGAACTGCAGGCCCTTTTATGTGGAGTATTACAGGCAAGTTCAAAGCTAATAATGCTCATGACATCAGATGGATGTTGTTGATGACCTAATTTTTCTTATTGCAATTGTTGTTACCCTTACTGGCAACTCTTATCCATCATTCTAGCTAAATGCTTTTGAGGAAAAGTGGTTTTCTTGCCTTGAACCTAAGATAATTCTGCATTGGCTTATGCAGGTCATTATCCAAAAGCTGGGAGCATCAGACACAACCAAGTTTGGAATAGTGCAGTATGCAGATCAGATGATGACTTTGTTCCTCCGTGTGTTTGCCTGTCGGAGTGCCACAGTTCATGAAGAAGCTATGCTTGCAATTGGAGCATTGGCATATTCAACTGGTGCAGAGTTTGGGAAGTATATGACAGAGTTTTATCGGTTCTTGGAAATGGGGCTCCAGAATTTTGAAGAGTATCAGGTGTGTTTGAAGGATTCATCCTGCAGGCATTCTTGTAAGTTACAAGTCTTGTGCATAGTGATGGGTTAGCTGCTGGTAATTCATTCTGGCTTTGGATTTTCTGGTTTTTGTCATGTAGTTTCTCTTATCTGGTGTCAAAGAAAAGATCTGAAAGAACACTTCACTTTCTGCAGGTCTGTGCTGTCACAGTGGGTGTGGTTGGTGATATCTGTCGTGCATTGGATGACAAAGTGCTACCTTTCTGTGATGGTATCATGACGCAACTGCTGAAGGATCTATCCAGCAACCAATTGCATCGCTCTGTGAAGCCTCCCATCTTCTCTTGCTTTGGGGATATTGCCTTGGCAATTGGGGAGCACTTTGAAAAATACCTCATTTATGCCATGCCCATGCTCCAGGGGGCTGCTGAGCTTTCAGCCCAGCAAGTAATTCGTGATGATGAGTTGATTGATTACAACAATCAGCTACGAAGTGGAATTTTTGAAGCATATTCTGGAATCTTCCAGGGTTTTAAAAGTAACAAGGCTGAGCTGATGATCCCCTATGCAGGTCATATCTTACAGTTTATTGAAACGGTTTACCAGGACAAAGACAGGTATGTTGTGCTTTTGGATTTTCTGAGTGTTTTTTACCATGTAGAACATTACTCTACCATTACCACTGTTAGGTTACCTAATGTGGATGCTTTTCCATTCAGTATCCCTTCTTTTGTGTTGCCTGTTGGGGCCAGATAACTTGTATGTAAACAGTGTGTTTATGTTTTTCCAGGCTTTGCCTATGCACCTTACCTCTCCTTTACTGGCCTTCTAGCACTTGTGTTCAGCTACTATCTTCATTCAAGTTTGTGTTCCTATTTTGATGCCCTCTTGGTTGGTGCTGCAGAGATGACTCTGTAATGAAGGCAGCAATTGGAGTAATGGGAGATCTGGCTGACACTTTGGGACCCAGTGCTGCACCCTTGTTCAAGCGAGCAGTGTTCTACAAGGACTTCCTCGATGAGTCCACATCATCGGACGATCAGCAGTTGAAAGAGACAGCAGAGTGGGCCCTTTCAACCATCAACCGCATTACAAACATGGGCTGAGGTAGCTCCAGTCATTTGGATCCCAGATGCCATCCCTGATGTACTCTTCACTTACGATTTATTGCCAATGATTGTTTATGCATAAAACATCTGGTTAGACATGCACTCCTAGCTAGGTTTACTTATGTTTTGGGTGGTGGCAATGAGAAGCTAGCTGGGTATTGCTAGTGCAGAATGAGGTTTCTGCAACCAGACTCTGGAGATCAGAGATACTTAGTACAATTTTCTGTGGGGTTGAGAAGTATGTTCCCATCCTTGTCCTATGTCTACCCCTACTGGTCTTTCCATCAAGTCATGTACAGCGCAAATGATTTTGGTGAAGTTTCGTGGCTGTACCCTACCCCCTAATGTTCAATTCAAGTCACGTACAGCATTTAGTATTTTGGTGAAGTGTTGTGGCTGCCTCATCAGAGAGTTGGCCCATGCATAGATTGCATAGAAATTGGCAGTAAACTGTAGAAGTCTGGAACCTCAAAACTGTTCCATTTTCCATCCACTCAACTGCACATTTGTTGTTCATGTTCACAGCTACAGGAACGTGTATCCTTTAGCTTGGGAAGATGTTTGGAAACATTCCCGCTCCTATTTGTAGTGTTTGCTTTTAGAAAGATGCATAAGTAAGCTAGTGATGGGCTCTTGCTTGGGTTCAACACAGAGATGTACATGCATCGGACTTGTGCTGGGTTCCAGCACAAATGATGCATACTGGGTGCCATGATGACTAATTGTCAACAGAAGTGTACTCCGTTTTTGTCAATATCAAAAGATTTATTGCATTGAAAACTTTATGCTATGTTTATTACTTGTCAAATACAAGGGGGAAGACTAGTGGTAGAATACAATGGCTTTGAAATTACAATATAATGTGTTCAGCAGTAGTAGTTCTTTTCTTTTTCATGTATTGGTGGAAAGGTAGATTTTCTAGGGTCCTCCGATTCAAGCCTGTTTTAGGGCTTTTGTTTTCAGTTAATTTCACCAACAGTTTTCCAGAGCAAAAGGTATTGTTAAGTTAGTTCACAGAGAGTTTACATCCAAAGGCAATGGGAGCTTTGTAATGTGAGGATTTTGAGATACTAGAGAAAAAACTGTAGTGTAACACAATATTTTAAGACAGTAACATTTGCAAGCATATTATGTGCCATGCTTTTTGAAGTCAGGAGATTGTGTCTGCTGTTGGCTGGCAGTACATATTTTATAGTGGAAGAATGGAGTAGTAATTGCAAAAGAGTTTCCAAGAGTGGAGACACAAAATGAAGGCTAAAAACAAGTTGATGTACATTGTACATTCCTTATGTACATAAATTGCAGGAAAGTTTACCAGGGACATGATGGAAACAAACTTGATCAAGCTACTCAATGTCATGGTACTTGATCATATTCCTCAGCAACTAGGCAGGGTGAAAGAAACAGATCTGTGTTGAGGACCACAGAGAAGAAAAGTATCTGGGTCAGGATTTCAATCATGAATGGTAACAAAATAGTGGAGAGAACTTGATATCTCTTCTGAAACTTGAGGAATTCTACAAAACAGTTTACACCTCATCTAGACACAAATTGAATTGTGATAATTCTTTGGCAGGCTATCTATGTATGGTTCATTTGTCTCATCTCTAATGGTGGTTATACGACAGGAATTGCTGGCACTCATTGTAGTAACATGAACTGATCTATGGATCCACACTGCCGAAAACCTATATCAGAGGCATGCATCATCTACAAGCTCATATCCTTGCCCAAAGTGACTTCCAAACTCACAGTCTCCGTTGCTATGGTACTCAATGGGGGTGGGTGTGTAAGCCCTTCTCATCCTGTATTTGTCTTATACAAGAGACTTATCAGGGGAAAAAAATCAATCTCAAGACAGTGGACAAATGCTACTGTTACAAATTCAGGCTTGGGGTAATTAACAAAATGTCTACAACACAAAAGCTGCTGTTTCCTGCGGTAGATGGGATGCAGAATATGCCATGATTGGCTCATAGTGGTCTGCACCTGCACTGCACCAACCTGACCACCAAAGTACCCCAAGCCTCATCATCAGTACTCCAATTAACACAAAGTACTCATACAAGATGCTGAATTCAGCTCCAAGGCTGCTCCTTCAATTTATTACAATCTCTTGGACATAACAGAGCTCAAATTCAATTTAGCTAAAATTCCTCAAAGCAATCAAATTAGAGGTGCATGTTGTACCTGTTCCCTTCATGAACAGGAAGACAGGTGGATGGCGAACTTGAACTTGTTGGCTGGGCCGATGAGGAAGAAAAAACAAACAGTTGCTGCTGTCTACCATAGCATCGGTCCCATGTGCCTGGACCTGGAGCCCCCACAAGCAAAAGCATTGATTCATGATTTCAAGGAAACCAAATCAGGCAAGAGACATCTAACACCTGCACCTATGACCACATAAAACTTAGAAAAGTTGCAATACAAGTTCAATGGACCAACATTTTAAACCATGGACTGCTCCAAAGACAGCTTGAAGGACTTGAAGTAAACTCAGGGAAGTCTGAACTGTTCAACACATTGTTCAGCGTAAACCATACAACACAGCATACAATAAATCACAAATGAAAATAACCTACCACAAAAATTTCACGCTCATACTCTGAAGCCAAGCATTGGATGGCAATGTCATCCCCAAAAGCTGCTGCTCGACCTTCTCGGTTCTCATCAACACCCAACAATCCTTCTTCTGTATACTGTAGAGTAATTATGTCGTATTCATCGTTGTAACTGCCAGATAATGACATATACTTGGCCCAGCTCTCACCATCAGCAACTGGAATGCAGTGATCCTTCATTATTGATTCTGCTGCTGAGTCCCTGCACAACATGGAAAAAAATACAACAAATGATATTAAAATTTGGATCCTGTTGTCATCTGCCCTACTCATCACCATACCACTCTGCTACATAGTGACCAGAAGGTCAGCAAAATTGATGGAAATCAGGCCACTAATGAGTCAGAAATCTGCATTCAATCACACCACCTCTTCCCTCACAACCTCTGCAGGATGCAAAGTGACTCAAAAACAATGAACCTGTTTATCACAGAACCTACAGTACACACTTTCTGCTGGTTGCCAGATATAGAGCTACTTCTTGATTCCAGGCATACAAGATTGCATATAGTCTGAGTCAAGAAGAAAGCTGCAAGTAGGCATGGTAACAATTTCTGCCAGTAAGTTGTACAGCTCCAGGCAGTTTCCTTCTTGGGTCAAGGCATACAAGATTTCACGCAATGCATGTCAAGAAGAAGGCTGCAGGTGGGCGTGATAGAGATTTCAGCTTTGAAGCTGTAGGTCTCTGAGCAGGCAGTTCCCCTTCATAGCCTCATCACGGACCATATCAAGATGCAGCTTCTACATTGTGCAAAGATGGAGGGTGGATTGGGAAGGAGTGAACAGGGCTCAAGAGGAAGCATTTACCTTGAAACTCCAACCTGAACAAGTTCCTCAATGCTGGCATCCAATGCTTCTCTGTCAGCCTTTCTGGCAAGAAGTTTCACATCCTGGACTACATGGACTCCCCATCCAGTAGTCACATCTGGTGTGTACAAATGGCTGATCATATCATTGATGATCTGCTGATCCATAATGCACGCCTCGAACTCTATCAGAAACCTCTTCACAGTGCGCAACCTCACCTCCAAAGGGGACTCCAGCAGCCGCATTGCTCGTTGGGAGGCGGTAAATAGACAGTTCCCATCTGCCTCCACATCTCCCCCGTGATGTAGTGTGAAGACCAGGGACTTGGCTTCAGTAGGGTGTTTCCACAGCACACCCTGTGATGCTACGTTCTTCAGCGCTTGCAACTGTAGCGACTCTAGACCTCCAACGCCCTCCCACTCGACCTTGTTGTTTGTGTTGTCCGCCAAGACAGAAGTGGGCGAGGAAAGAGTGTCGCTAGATTGTTCAAGCATCAAGCTCGCAGCATCTGGGCTGACAAGAGAAGGAGGGGAAGGAGGCGCTGGCGATCTCCAAACCTCCACCATTGTCTCTCCGTCGAACTGCGCATCCTTTCCCATAACTACGACTGCACAACGCGTGCGGAGATCAGTCACACACTGCCGTGGCTGCGAAGGGGACTGAGAAGGGGATTTTCTCTTCAACTCTCGACAGTTTCGAGTCGCCGTGATGCTTCTTGTTCGTAACCTCTGGAGAAGAAGAACCTTGCGAAGAAAATCTATATCTAGAATCAAGACCGTCGGACTGGCGTCAAGCAAAGAGAAGATCGGATGACAAGGAAGACATCTTCCAGTCCTCTAGGGAAGAGGTCAATGCGGCACTACTACCCGTGAAGAAAGAAATGGAGACCCGGAGCTCAGAAAAGACAACCAGTAAATGACACGACAGCCACGACGCAGCGACAAATGAGAGTGATGAGAAACAGGCCGCACCAGGCAAGAAAGAAGAATGCCGTGACAGGAATGGAGCCGAGGAAAACGTCAGTGGAAACACAGAGCCACGACTGATGACGACTCCAAACAGTCGCACGGCCCCGGTTGCTCCCGGCAGTCTACAACGGCAGCGGAAAACCTTGAACGCCGAACGGCAACACAAATGCGTGCCACAGAGAGAGAGTCAAACGCTCCTCCCAAGGGTTTGCAAAAACGAAATAGCGCTCCGGGAAACCGAGATCTGTGAGTCCAACAAAAAACTATCGGAGTTCCCAGCTAGTTCCTCAGCAGCGGGAAGCTCGAACGCCGAGCTCTCTCCTGTGAGAAAAACCGCAGGCCCTACTGCTCGTAATAGCCTGGCTCCCGAAACCACGAGGATCTGGAGGGAACAGAATGCGCGAGGAATCAATCCTCCAGAGAGGAGAGAAAATACTGGAAAGACGTCAAATGCCAAACGCGGAAGAAAAGTACTTGAGGAAAACAAGTGCTCCTCGAAAGGTAGCATAAAAGCTCCGTCGTCGAGCTTGAGAAAGAGCGAGACAGAAAAAACTTCAGCAGCACAAGGTTCACACAGGGTAACAAGAGAGACAACAAAGCTCCTCTTTCAACAAAACCCCGGCACAAAACACACCTCCAGAACTCCAGATTCAGCGCCAAATGCTCTTGAGGAGGCGGCGTTTAAGTAAACTGACACCCTTGTGCGGCCGCAGAAGAGAGAGAGAGGGAGAGAGATTGATTGACGATCTTTCCGGCAATAAACGAACAAGAAAGCAAAACCTTGTACCCCGAGCCAAAAAGAAGCCAGTAATGACACAGAAAAACTCCGGAATAAAAAGCAAAAGCTGTATCCACCAAGAGAGGAAGTCGAGCGCTTCTCAAAAACACAAAAACGAGTGCACAGATCCCCAAGAAACGACGCTCCCGCGGCCACGGAGAGAAGCAAAGCGCGAACACGGAGGAGCCAGAAAGAACGCTTCTAAGAAAGGGAAGCAGCAGCAACGGGGAGGGGAGGGGAGGAACGGAGCAAGAAGACGATCTTTTACACAACTCTTCATCTTTCCAAGACAACGAACACGATTCCCTAGAATTTCCAATCAAACGGTCCAAATCTCCCCAATCAAGAGCGACCAATCACCTTCACGGTGACCGGAGAAGCCGGTAGTCAGGCCGTTGCACACTGACGCGCTTTTAATGAGCCGAGTTTCTAAACAGGTCCCTATTCACACGACAATAATGTCGGGACGAAAAGTTGCCAACAGTCCAACGGTGAAGATTTAAAGTCCAACAGAAACGTCAGCATTTCAACGGTGAAGATTAGAAGTCTACTTCTTTGACCTCTGACAGCAGTGCTCGAAATTCACTGTTCCCGCGATCTTGTACCTTCGTGGATGAGATCTCGGGGGGGACAGAAGCTTTTTCAGATTATGATTCACGGGTGACGAATTCATGGATGAAATACTTCCATGGACAGCGCGGGGGTGTGAAGGGGCGGAACGGGGGGGGAGGGCAGTCTTTATCTTTATCTGGAAGATCTGATTTAAGCAACAGCCAATGGGTAACTGCCACTTGGCATACTCCTACCTTTCATTTTGCTATAATAACCACGGGCAGGGGTTTTGAAAATTTTCTATTTTCTCACTTTTTTTTTCTTTTTTTAAAAAAAAGCTGGAAGAGGGAAAACTTCCCCCCTAAACACTTCTATTATTTTCTGTTACCTTTTTTTTAAAAAAAAACTCGGAGGAGGGAAAGCTTCAGTGTTGTGCGGTTATTTGAATTTTTTTAATAAAGAACCATCGATTCTGGTTTTCAAGTTCTTTTAGAATCAGAGAACCGCTGGTTTCTGTATCGTAAGTTATCTCGGAATCAGAGAACCGCCGGTCCTCAAAGCATTTCACATGTTGATGTTTAATACCCTGCTACCTTTGGCAGCTTCAACGCTACTTATATTTTTTTCAGAATTGTCAAAAAAAAAAAATTTAAAAAATTCCTGAAGAACACAATTTTATAAAGGAAAATATTGAATCTTCAGGAATATTTTATTTGTCAAAATGAAATCCTTAAAATTAATTAATTAATTGACAAACATCTATTGAAGCTGCCAAGGTACTACAAATATGTCTATTGATTTAGAGACTTTTTATGCCCAAATGAAATACCTTAACCTAAAGGTCAGTTTTGTCATTAAATAATTTTAAAAATAGTGAAATGAAATTTTGTAAAAATATGATGTTGATATGTTGAAAATAATTATCATAATTATACATAGGCTACACTGTGAATAATTTCATTACTCATATCACAATATTATAGTAGATGATGGAAAAATATATATAATTTCAAAATTAAAAAAAGAATTCATTTTTTGAGAAAAAAAATTTATTTGTTTTGTCAACCATGAACCTGACCTTAGGATGGATTCAGTAATGGGGTGTTGAATAATTTATTAAAATGTTTATTAATTTTCATTTCAGCATACAATCCATATAATCAAAATGATGTTATCTAAGCTACTTGTCTGTGTTGTTCATTCCTACCTCTTCCAAGCCTAACTACTTCAATCCATTCCTAATAACTGTCTCACTCCATTCTCCTACCTACCTCAAGCATATGAAAAGGCACATGTTAATTATCATGTGCCTTTTCATATCCATGTTATGTACATATATTAAAATAATTTATTAACTTACCTTAACTTAACAAGTCTATGGTATTTTTTTAACTGATTTTCGTGCGCACTAGATTGACATGAAAATCTTGATATAAACAATGATGAAATATGTGGCAACCCTATGGCAACATAAAAGGGAAAGAAAAAAAAGAAAGTGAATAGTGGGAAGGATTTTATTCAATTTGGAATGGCATTACATTTGTATCATAAATATATTTGTTGTCTATTTGTGTTGTTCATTCATTCATATCTATCGCTCTTCCAACTATCTCACTCCTTTTCTAACTAATAACTTCCTCATTCTTTGTGTCAAGTTTTGACATCTTCACAATGATATTAAGTAAACATGTCCACTCAAACTATCCCATTGTCCATTAAGGCTCAATGCCATATCATTGACTAAGTGAACAATCAATAACGATTAGAACGATGGAAATATTTGAAGAACATGCCACCAATGACTAGGGCTAATGACTCTTAGGTTTTTGAAACTCTTAGCACCTGGCTTTGCAACACTTGGTAGTTGAAAAATTTGAATATTTAGCATTTTAGGCAATGAATTCCATCCAAAATATTTTAAATAATTTAATTATTGCTTAATCCAATCAAATACTATGATAATAAAAAAAGTCATTAAATGGAAAATTTTAAAAAATATTGCTTAAATTAAACATCTTCCCCCCAAAACATTAAAAATGTTCTATTATGTTTTCCCTTGATCAAAAGCTAAACTTGCATTTCTTATCAAATTCAAAAGGAAATGTTATAATTTATAAATGTTTTATCATTTTGAGTTCACAAAATGAAGAAAAATGTTTCCTTGTCAAAGTGTGGGATGAAAGAAAGTTCAATAAAAATCTTTTGGGATGAAGGCCTACTGAATTGGTGGATTAGGCCGTCAAATGCATAAAATGACAAAGAGATGAGTTAATTGATAGAATTGTTTTTGGTTTTGTGAGAATGGGAGTGTTTGTGTTGTCTATTGCATGTTATTTCAATGAGATGTTTTGTGATGTGAGTTTGCTTTGCAAGAGTCCAAAATGGAGGGTGTGATGACTTATATTGTCATTTTTCAATTGTTTTGGAAATGGCAAACTTTGCAAAGGCAAATAAGGACGGATTATGTGAAAAGTGTGGAAGATGCTAGGTTATAAAGGAAGGGGATTTTGGAAACTAAGTGCTTCCTTTACCTTGGTGTCTGAATGAATTGTGTGTGAAGATAACTGAGAGAAATAGATAGATGATTGACTAATCATTGTATTAGGAAGTGAAGAGTTGATGGGAAGAATGCCTTCAACCCTTGTTATAACAAACATTCAAATTCCAAGTACTTCTTTCGTTGCATATTAGAGTTGGAATGTCTGAAACATAATAGAATGACATGAATGAACAAACAAGTAGAGATGTTGGAATTGATGAAACTCCATAGGGGACATTGTTGGTTATTTTGAAGAAATATCAGCCCACGGGGATTTAGTTTGGGTGCCATTCAAAAAAAATGGAACTTGATCTAAGGAACTTCGGGGAGTATTTGCATCCTGTAAAGAGAGAGATGTATTGTTGTGGGATATTATTTTTTCTCTGTTAAATTTTTGAATGAACTATTGGAAAACATTGTGGGTTTTCAATTGGATATATTGAGAAAGTTGTGATCTTTATCTCAAAAGCTCTGGGGAATTCAATGTGATTGGGGACACCTTTTCTTTTATGTTAAAATTCTTGAGCAAGTTGTTGAGGAAGCATTTGTGGGGTTATTGTGGAAAAGTTGACTCTTTGTAAGACCAAGATGGCCCATTGAGAGAGTCTAGAAAGATCTAATCCAACAATCTTTACAAAACATCATTAGGTAGAAAATAGGTTTAACCAAGAAAGGGGATTGATAGCTAGTCAGTAGAGATGAACTTAACAATGTTATGGTTTAAGTGCTAGAGTTGAAAACAAGATTGAAGAAGTAAAATTACATTTTGATGGTCCATGAAAATGTTGTTTGGAAATAATGACTATATGTATAAAATACTTGGGGTTTTAGTTGCCTCCTTGGTCACAAAAGAATTACCCAAAATTAAAACATTTATGGTTATATTTTAAAAAATTGGCAAGCTCATTAAGTGCAATTTGGATCATGTCATTGGAGAGGAAATTGTTGCTCTAGAATTAGAATCCTTGTTAACTTTCATAAGTGATGAAAAAACACTTTCAATGATCATGTTGTCACATGCTTGTTTGCCTTTCATCACCCCCTCCAATCCTCCATATGAACACATCAAAAGTACTTATGTACATGTTAATCCACGTGTCATTTTAATTATGGGAAGGAAAATTTGTTAATGTTGTTGATAACAAAAATGACTTGGGAACAAAGAGTTGTGTTTCTAGAAGAGCAATTGAACCAACATGTGGACAATGTATTTGATCAACCTTTGCAAGAATTTTGGTGTTTTGTTACATCAAGACATGATGACGAAACTTCCTTTCTTGCTCAAGGGTGAGGATCAATGATGATAATGCCATACCATTCAAATTCCACACAACATCATGAACAAACAAATATGGATGATAACCAAATTTAAGCCTTGTGAATGATCCTGCAAAATGATTGACCAAATTCAAACACCTTGTATGATGTAAAAGTCAACAAGATTTAGCATCTTGGAGAAGCCACAAAATTTAGCGGTTCATTTAAAAATGTTTAGAAATGTTAAAATTGGCACAGAAATGAATTGCAGAAATACAAGCAATTTTTGAGTAACTTGTCCCATTCTTCAATATACTTGAGTAACTTGTTTAGACTCCATCCCTTAATCAAATCCTAAATATCATATCATGTAATTTATGTACTTTGGAATGAAATCAATTGAAAAATGTCTCCCTAATTGACATGTCTTAGCTTGTGGTCAATACATAAATCTCAATACTTATTTCAATTTATCTCTACGAGTAGAGCCAAAGGCAAAACTTTGACAAATTCATACTTTTGTAACCAGTTGCCATCTCCTAAGAGTTTCAATATTTCAATCATTGTAGTTAAGTTTTCCCTTTATGTCATGATCTAAAAATCCCATTATTGCCTAAATAATTCGGTGGGGATGGGGCTGAGGTAAAGGAACCTGATGTTGTGAGATTCCCTATTTATTTTGAACATTCCACCAACCCCCTTTCTTGGGACCCAATTAGTGACTATTGCCATTTAAGAGTCACAGTTAAGTCTAAAATCCATGTAATTCATTACTAGATCCACAATATCTTGGTGAATACCATTGCTCACTTTTGTCCCTTCTAACCATGTACTCTAACAAATCATAAACATTGCGAAAATCTAGTAGCAACATAATATAAGGTGCGAAGTATAAATATCATCACCCTACTCCATGACTTTTAATGTTGAAAACATGTTGTGAATTAAGCATGTAGGTGCCTTTGAAAAACACTAGTTCGATCAAATCAAATTAGTTGTGATGTATGTCAATTGCAAGAAGAAAACCATGGTTTTTGTTGAAAGCTAATTGTATACTATATACTTCAGATGGGGCACAAATTTAAATATCAATTTGGTCTCGTACACTACTTTGGAATTGAATTACTTGTCCATAAATCCTTTCTTCAAAGTCTCATTTATTTTTTCTACTAATTTTTACATTAAAAATTTCCAACATAAATTCTTAAAGGTTTTTGGGGATCCTTGCATGTCATCTAGTGCTACCATTAGCTTCTAATGTCAACAATTTGTGAAGTTGTTTATCGGTGTCCCCCATGTTGATTTCTAACACTTTATTTAGCCCACAAATATTGATCTATGTGATGTCAAAGGTTTGGATTTAAAGCGTCTTAAAGTTGTCTACGATAATATCCATCTATGACATTTTCGATTTGTGTTTGAGGAAATTCTGCTACCCACCTAATTCACTATCTAGTTTGCCATTGTTGTCCTTCCCAACATTTTATTTGTGTGGCAAAGTTTTGCCAATTTGCAAATTGGAAAAATAAAAGATGCAGTTTTTATGGCTTTTAATTGCCACATCCTGGGAAAAATGGATAAAAATTGGCACATTTTAATGAGGTTCAAGTGGGCAGCCCAACAGTATAGAATGTTTTCACTTTCATATAAACATTATAGCCAAATTCCCCTAAATATTCTTATGGATGATTGCCACTTCAGTTACATCACAAAATCGAAAAAAGAAAAAGAAAATAATGGCCATAATTTTATATAATTATTTAATTTTGTAAGAAAATAATTAAAATAATTTATATAATTATTTATTTATGTATTTCAATGCTTTCCCCCTGGCAATATATTATACACCATCTACAAATATTTTAGGTACTAAATAGACCATGACTCATGGGCATTATACAAGCAATTCCTTTTTCATTATGCGGCATGCGACCATTTATCCAACTGAACAATGTATTCAAGATGAGGACGCCACCTTACGCATAAAGGTGCCGTCCACTTTCGGTGCGCAATCGAATAGACCATGACCGTCAGTATTTATCCCAAGGAAGGCCCTTGGATGCTACCATTCCTGGCACCACAATCTACCGACTACTACCCCTCATTGCACGAAGGGGCCCAGAGCCTTCCCGAACACGGAATTCTGCCCTTGGTTCCCAAGGTGCAGCAATGCCCTGCTGCCGGGTCCTCACTCTACACTTAGCTTTTGCAAGTAATATAGCTATTTGTTCAAGGCCTCAAGAGAGTTTTCTTTGGTTTTATGCTTTGGTTTTATGCTTCAGCTAATACATATGACAAAGTCATGCTTACATAATCCCCACTACTCTACGGTCTGAACAATATGAGTGAGTTAGTTGCATGACTTGAGGGGGGGGGGGGGGGGGAAAGGAAAAGGGTGGGGGAATTTGGGGGGTAAAATTTTTGAACAGTTTTAAGCCATAAAAAAAAACCTCAACACCACCCTTTC
>Ga0116227_10004685_pt1 | contig 29548 bp, 15 predicted proteins | sample S1TSphgellanicum_FD_89693 | JGI IMG/M metagenome (GOLD analysis project Ga0116227, IMG submission 89693) | Host-associated microbial communities from peat moss isolated from Minnesota, USA - S1T2_Fb - Sphagnum magellanicum MG | ecosystem: Host-associated > Plants > Peat moss > Unclassified... | reverse complement strand
TAATTTATATAAATTTTAGTATAAATTAAAAAAAATTAATAATTTTTTTTTTTAATTTTTTTAAATTTAAAATTAGGGTTTTTTTTTTTTTTTTTTTTTCACAAAAAATCTTTGTAAGTGTGGAAATGATATTTTCATCTTTAAAGAAAAGAGAAAATTAACCGCCCCAAAACAACATTGATCGAAACCTTCAAAAATCACTTTATTTCTAGAGATTTTATTTTTAATTCCACTTTCATGTGAAATTTTGCCAAACAAAAGAAGGTTGGTCTTAAACAAGTCAATCATCAGCAGGTATGGAATTAGTGGTTTTTTTTATTGAGAACCAAAAAAAAATCTAATGTGAATAATTGTTCAAAGGATATTTTTGTAAAAACTACACAAAATTCACCATATTTTGACAGGTAAAAAATTAAAATTTGCCAAATTTAGAAATGAATTTATGGTAGGTCACCAAAACTACACAAGATTCCAAAATATTTCTCATGTCTTTTCTCTTTAGCCAAATTTGGCTAATTCCTCGTGTGGATGGAATATTTCACCCAATCTTTTTGTTTGTGGTAAATTTTCACCATTTTGCAAAAAATGTTTCTTCAAACAATAATATTTTATAGCAAATTCCCTGTTTGAAATAAATTATCAAAAAGGACAAAAAAAACTCAAAACATTTGCCCAAAATCATCCCAATCGGTTACAACATGAAAGGATAGTATGTAAGATTTTATATTTTCATATTTTCATAAATTCATCAAATTTTGCTAAATTTACTTTTGGACTATCGGCCTTTGACCAAGATCACAAAATTGAAAAAAAACCTTGTATCAAACTAATGAATCTTGGGATTTTATTCAATTTTTTTTGGAAATTTTTTATTATAACCATTTTTTTTTCCAAATTGTACTTCTCCTTTTGTGAATGAACAAATGAATCATACAAGTGGCACAACAATCGCATAAACTTAGGCTAACAATTTTCATTGTTGTGGTTATTCTAACATAATAAGGGCCCTTGTGAACCAACACTTGCGCTATGACATTAACCTTTGGTAATGAGGCTTCTACATGGCTACATGGCTTCCATTCAACATTATTTTTGGTAATGAAAATTTGCCAAAATGTAGAAACAAGGGGTGAGCACAGACGTTTTTAAAAAACTTGAAAATTTTAGTTTTTCCCATTGGAATTCAACCATTGTGAGGTGTAGGAAACCAATTATGCAACACACAACTTGGATCATAAGTTCATCGTCATTTTGCTTCATGTTTCATAACTTCATATAGATCTATTCATTCGTCTATTCCATACAATATCATTTATAGAAAGCTTGTATTTTTGTAAAAGTGCAATGCAAATGATCCTTTCACCCCCTATTTAAAAAAATTCAATATGAACATCCAAATCGATATCCTTCTCATATGGTGGATAAGGTAATGTTTTCCTAATTCTTCATTTAACCTTCTCAAGGATTGGTTGAATCAGTGGTACTAAAAACCATGGTGGGAAATAAGAATTCCATTGTGAATCTAGCCTTCTAGGTGGGACATTTGAAAACATTACAAGAAATTTTGTCCATACCAACTAGTTGCAACTTATGTCTAACTAAATTATTTTTGTGACTTTTTAATGCGATTGAGTACATGCAAGGTAAAGTGGTTCACTTTTTGTGTCACAAGTTAAATTCTATAGGGGTGCTGTGATTGGAAGCTTCATTATTATGCACATATATTTCAATTTGATCTTAGGGACTTGGGTTTAAATTGTAAACTTCATTATAAAATTGAAGATATAAATTGTTTTGCATAACTCATTAATGTAAAAATGTTATGGACTTTGGAAAATCAAAGTTTTGGACTTGTTGACTAGCGATAGTTTTTGTATATGGACTTTGAAATGATTGAAATATTCATAGTATGTTATATAGGGAATTTGAATATGATGAATCTTTCTTTTAAAAACATAAGTCTAAAAAGATTGACATCATATGATTTATAAAAATTTTGTTACTGACTTTTAAATTGCATGAAAGTCCTTAAAATTCATAAAGTCCATAGCTACCTCAAATTGGGGTTTCCTAAGCTAGTTTTTATAGAGAATCATAAAATAGGGACTCCAATAGGGTATGCATTTATTTTTGAAAAATAACATCAAAATTGAGGGGTTTTTTGGTTTGGTTAATCCTTGACCCAATTAAACTTGTCAAATATGGAGTTTTTATCCTCAAGGTTATGGCCACTTTACCTTGCATCTACTTGATTATCTTACATGGCACCAAGGTTGTTAAAAATGAAATGACACACCATTTTAGTGTTAGTCATCATGTTAGTGTCCATCTAAACACATTAGTTTTTGTGATGGTCCAAACTCATAGGTCAACATTGTCACAATAAAAAAAATTGGAACAATTTTTATCGCTACAATTGACCCATAATTGATGAAGTCATATTTAATAACTTTGTAATCAACACACATCGAGATCATTTGTCATGTCAAAACTCTGGATGGATTGGTATTTGGCCTGATATGTCACCCCTATCCAACTTGCAACTAAACCTATCCATTTTTTATCGCAAGCTACATCATGCCCTTGTTTAATTTGTAATAAAAAATGGACAAGTTTGGTCATAAGCTAGATAAACCATGCAATTACAACCCATGGTAAAAATTATTTATAGTTGCATATTCAACTATAAAATGATTTTAAATCACATTTATGATTATGACTTGGAGCTATTATTAGTTTGAATGAAAATGAAAAGTGTATTTGACTTAACACATGTACATTTTGTGACCATGATATCATATAGTCATAATTCAAGTTGAACAAAACTCCACATATTTAGTCACTAGTGAACCACAATACAAGTTGCAAAAACAATTAAGTTTTCATTTATATTGTTGGACATCACCAATTGTGAATGATATGGAGACATTTTACATTCAACATTTTCATTCAAACTAATAATAATCATAAATCACATTTACTATTTAAAACCATTTTGTAATTAAATGTGTGACTACAAGTCATTTTAAACACTTACCATAGAGCACAATTGAAATGACAATTGTAAAAATGGTTGAATTAGACATAAGTTGCAAACACATGGGTTGGTATATGGATTAGATTCCTTATAATGTATTTTACCCCTATTACAAAAATTACTATATTTAGCTTAGATTTTTCCTATGTTGACTTGAAATTGATGTGACATAAGGTTACATTGACATCATAATAGATGTGATTAATGCAATGTGACAAGGCCAACACTAATAACCTTGTTTCATAATGAATTTTGATTTGTGGATGTTATGAGGAGAAGTGGACCTTTCTGTTTTAGTTTCATGTAATTATTGGCTTATTTGAAATAGTTTACACATTTGGGACTACCATGGCCCTATAAGTTAATGAGATGAGAACAAAGTATGTCTTAAATGTTAAGATTCTTATAGATGTCAAAAATGAAAGTATCAATATTTCAACTATGACCTCAAATTGTTTTTACTTCTATTGTTTCATGTCAAATTTTAGGATTGACAACATCATTTATAAAATAATTACTATGATATGTGTAAGTGACCCTAATATGTAACAAATGACACAAAAGTTTGTATTGAACAAACATCAATTTCCATTAAAGAATGTCAATTTCTTTTATAAAAAAAAAGAAGTTCTTAAACCAAAAAAAATGGGAAGGGGTGCCAAAAGAGGAAAAAGGCATGTTTGGATATTTGCATATGTTCACATAAATTAAAAAACCCAATGAAAACATGATTCATTTCAAAAGTGATTTTATTCCAAAAAAACCTTCAAATTTAAGAAAATTATATCAATTTCCAATGGACAAAGGTGAAAGCACACTATGATGACATCTTTTGGGGCACTTTTGGGTTTAATATTATAGTTTATACAATATAATTGTTCCAAAAGCATGGTACATTTAATTTTGGGTATCAATTTTGATTTTTGGGCCCTATAATTAATATTTTTACAAAACTAATGTTATAAGACTTCGAGTCTCTCCGGAAATATCACTCTCCAGCTATAGAAGAACTCAAAACTCTTCAATTTTATTTTACTTTTTAAAAAATTCATTATCTATATTGAAGGATCCATGAATATATTTATGGTATACATTGGTATAATAGGGCCAATGTTGTCCCATTTTGATTGCACTAACTTTAAGGTTTTATTAGTCATTAAAATAATCAATTTGAATGAAAATTTAAAAAATAACCCATTTAGGTATGCTTGTCATCTTCCATATGAATGTGATTACTTGTCAAAAAAATTATTTACCACACATTTATTGCATCTTTACTAAAAAAATTCAGTTTTGAAATGAAAATTTTCAAAGTAATCACATGGTATCCAAACATGGTCTAAACTATGTGAAGTGACATGGTTAAATATACCTTCAACTTTCATAAAGATTAAAAAATCATTTATATTGTTTTTGGAATATATTTATGTTTTTGAAGTACACTACATTTGTTTTCACAAATATACTCAAATCTCTCACTTTATAAAATGGAATGAAATAGTTTCTTTTCTAATATTTTGCCTATGTTATATTTGAACATAGTATGTAAAAATATTGTGAATTTTTTTCAAAATTTTGGAATGGGATATGTTCGAACATTCACACCTTTAGAAAGTAATACAATGTGAAACCCCAAAGGGTTTTCACACACAACAACAATTGATGGCCTTTCAAAAGTGTCCCAAGTCCATAGGTTTGAGTTGTAAACCAATTTTTTTTTTAAATTCTTGGGCCCATAGTCAACCAATGTGTTGTAAACCAAAGTAAAAGTTACCAGTTATTATCCAATGTTCTTATTACCAAGTACTAATTTTTATTTTTTAATTATAGTAAACTAGTATAACACAAAATCAAAATGTACTTCTTAAAAAACACTATATTTTTAATACCTACTTGCTATTGCATTTCTCTTTTCTTCTCCAAGACATAATCAAACATGTGGTATTTTCTTCTTTGTTCATAAATCCAATGTAATAACATGTAAAAAAAACATAATAAGGTAAAAGCATGTTATGAAAGGGCCAACTTGGGCATTTTCACACCAAATGTTTAAAGTATAGGCTACAATTTTGGGTTTCACTTATTTGTGTTTGGGTTTTATATTTTGATTTTCACAAAGTTAATGTCATCTAAATTTTTTTTTAAATGAAAAAAATGAAATTTAAAAAATAATGGGTATATTTGTGATATATGCATTATAACAAACCTTGTTTCTTATTTTATATTACTATGACTTGTATCGTTGGCCCAAGTTTTACAATGTTTTCAACTTATTTTCCCTTCCAAAACCTAGTTTTTGGGAATTTATTTCAATCTTCAGGGGTAGAAATCACTTTAGAATCAATATCTCCCACATTCTGAATCCAAATCTTACCAAATGAATTTCATTAAATCTTGCTCATCAAGATCTTTCCAACAACACCAAAGCCATATTCCACTTCCTCCAAAATTTTCAGCTAAAATTGAATTTAATTTTTAGTGAAAAAATCATTCCATATTCAAGAACTTTTGCACCATAAGTCCAAATGCCATGAAACCAAACCAATCCACTCCTCCTCTCAAGAGCTTTCCAAAGAGACCAAGAACATGATCTGAAGCATCCTGGTTCAGTGGATCTCATCAATACAAACAAAACAAAACAAAATAAACAAACTACCTTCCTTCATAAATAGATTGCACTAATCTTTTCTTTGGATTGGACTTCAACCAAAAAATGTTTCAAATGAAATTTTTTTAAATGTCCCACTTCACATTTCTTGTTATCTTCCATTTGAATGTGACTGTTTGTGAAATTTTAATTCACCACATATTTATAATCATTACCCTAAAAAAAACCCATTAATGATATAATAATTATCCAACTCCTCACATGGCTCATAAACATATTCTAATCATATGGAATCACAATGTTTGATAAATATTTCAATCATTTCACAAGTATATAATTTTTTATTTTTAGTACAATGTTGTGACATACATTTTTTTAATGCAAATTTACACAAACATTACATCATATATGAAATAAAAAAATGTAGTTCCTTTAACAAATTTTGTTTTTTTCGAGTTTCAACAAACTACTATAATATGCAAATTTAGCATTGTAAAAATCCCTCATGATAATGACATGGTTGTAATTCAAACATGGAAACCTTGAAAAATAGTACAATGTGACAATAATCTTGGCCCCCTACAATGTGCTTTCACCCAACAATTAAAACTTTACAAAATGTGTCAATGTCTAAAAACAAATGGAAAAGAAGTATAATATCCCAATCTTGCTTCCAAATCCCAAATTCAAATCCACTTATTAATTACGTTCATCAACTAATTACTTTCCCCCTTGTTGCTATCTTGATTATGTCCTTAACACTTGCTACTGCAATTTTTCTTATCATTTAAATGTAAGTAGATTATTGGGCACCTAATTCCCCATGAACCAAAAATTTGATGGAAAACTTGAAGTTTCATAACAACAAATGCAAAATCAAGTGGTAATTGTTTTATAACCCTTCTTTTCTTTTAGGAATTATAGAACTCATGTTGAATATGATGTTGGATTTGCATTTAAAATGTTATAGGTTAATAAAAATAATATTGGGAAGGAGAAAACACAATTGATTATAGGTGACTATGACAAGTATTATGTCTTATTTCCACTCTTGGTTCATGCATATAATACTTTGAACCCCATTGTTGGTGGTGACATTGTTTCTTGCTTCTATTATGAACAATTCAAAAGGTGCATGTCATTATATGACCTCATTGAAACTAACAAGGAATAGGTTTTATTGGTGGTCAAGAAGCAATTGAGTTGTTACATGATAAAGATAATGATTAATGATGAATGCCTTAACCATCTTGCATGTTGGAAAGCTCATGAATCACAATTTACTTACATTGAGCACTTGTGTGGCTCAACAAATTCTAAGAATTGTTGGGTTGCAAATTAAGGTAAAAAATTATGTTCAACATTGTAGGTGTATGCACAAACAAGTCCAGCATTCTTGATCGGGCATTAAAAATTTGGAGATGCTTGTGAACATTTATAAAAATTAGTTTGGCAATGAACAATGTCTAGGGAATAGTTCATGGAAATGGAAGAAACTTTGATGGAAGAAAATGAACTTGAAAATATAACTAGGATTGGGTTTTTGGAGGAAGATGATAACACCATTAGATTTTAGGTTTCTTGTTTTGTATTCAACTTTTTTGTAGGTTTGATGTGAAGGTGATATCTTGGGTTACACTAACATAAAGGTGGGCATTTGGAAATGATGAGATAGTTGAAGAATGCAAGGTTTGTCACACTAATGTTGAGAGTAGTTGGGAAAGTTGCAAAGGTGCAAGAATGCCAAATGTAATGTAGGTGGGTGTGATAGAGGGAAGGTGCATTTGTGGGAATCACGAGAATTAGATTTTATGGTGCTTGAGAATTATTTGGGGGATTTTCTAGTCTTTGGGGAAATGTTTGAGGATTTTGTGGGGTTTTGGGATTCTTCCAAGATAAATTTGTGTTGTGTGTTAGGTTTTAGGGAAGCATGCAAAGGTGATGAACTTGACCGATGAAGATGTTATCAAGTGCAAGCTCCCAGGCAAGTCCGTGCTCTGCATCAAATCTTTGCAATGGCAAATTGGAAAGAGAAAATGTGCCTCGACGTGTCGTCGCAGGATGCGTGGAGATGTCGTGCGGTTACGGGAAGCAACTACGACGACATTCTTCCTTGAAGCCAGCGAGCCAGCGATAGCGCCTTGTCCGTAGTTCAGGCCTGTTCAGGAATTCGGTACGAAATCTTCCAAAGAAAGGCGGATTGACGCTCGACCTTCCAACAAGATGCGAAAACCGACAAGAAACAAACACGGTACTCTTGTGTATTCGAAAAGTGCGAAGTTTGTTCTCGCATTTTGTCTCGCGGATGCGCCTGATCGTCTCTATTCTGTCTTGCGGCATGTGAATTTTGGATCGCACTTTCTCTGTGTCTTGGTATGTATCTGCGGGTCTTCGAAGGTTTGGATTTGATGATTTGCATGAGCAAGCAAGCAAGCAAGAAAGGAGTCGGAGGAGGACTTTGACAAAACATTTCCACGAGACGGCAGCAGCAGGAGCAGCAGCCGGTGTTTTTCTCTCGGATTCCGACATGGCTTCTTGATGCGCCGCCATCTATCCTCCTTGCACTCGCGCGGAGTTAGTCCGGCGACGCACTGTTGTGAACCATGCCAGAGTGATGATCAAATCACCATGGCGTCCCTGAGGTGAAAGCTTGTTCAATTCTCTTCTGTTGATCATTTCGCTCGCGCCTTGGTGAACGAATTTCTTCTCGCATCGCCATGCGACAACTGATCAGTACCGCTGCTGCTGTCGCACGTCGTCGCTCGCGCTTTCCTTCGGGTAAGTTCCGAACGCTTTTCTTTCTTTCTTTCTGGATAGAATCAAGTACTTGGCTGAAGACGGGATGTCGCTCGCTCGCTCGTAGCAGCCAGTTTGGTGAAAAAAAACCTTGTTCTTCTTCTGCGACCGAAGCTATTGCAGTCCTGGTACTCATGTTGAAGGAATCTCGATACTGGAGTTTGTGAAATCAGGAGAGACGGAGCCATTGTGGGAAGCATACTGTTGTAATTGCTGGACGGAAGCAAACTTGCAGAGAGGGGGGAAGTGTTTGAGGGGAGTATGTGTTTTACTTTCTTGATTGACGTTCTCGAGTGCGAAAAAGAATGAAGTTCCTGCTGTTTGTGACAGGCCAGAAGAGGAATATTGAAAAGCTTTGGCGCGAGTTCTTCTCAGATCCTTCGCAGTGGTGGGATCACAGGTCGGAGAAGGTAGCTAAAGGAAACCGATGATGCTTCTCTCTCTGTGTAGTAGAGAGTCTATGCTACAGTAGTAGACTTCTTTACCGTTCTTCTTGGTTTTGATGATCATGATGACAGCATGGTCTGCTGCAAGCTACCTCAAGCTCTGCAAGGAATTAAGCACAAGTTGCTGATGATAAGCAAGGTTCGGATTTTTTGTTGGTATCTGATGTAGGTGAATGCAAACTATCCTGATTTCAAACACAAGAAGACAAAGCAGGCACTCTGGCTTGACAGCAGGTTGAAACCACCATGGGTCAAAGAAGAGCTGGCAGCAATGGCTCCAGGGGCCATACAATTGAGTGTATTTCAATGGAATGCAAAGCTTGCAAGATGTGTTATGTCTGGGCATCATGAAAAGACATTGGAAATTTTTCAACAAATGCAACAAGAAGGCATCATACCAGATGGTTGCACATTTGTTCATGTCCTGAATGCATGTTCAAGCTCACGAGCTTCACTTGAGGAAGGTCGGCGTGTTCATAAACAGATCATTGAGAGCGGCTGCGAAAATAATGTTTTTGTGAGTAATAGCCTTGTTGACATGTATGCCAAATGTGGTAGTATTTCTGAGGCTTGGAAAGTGTTTGATAGAATGGCCATACGGGATGTCATCTCTTGGACTGCCATGATTTTGGGACTTGTGAAAAATGGACAAGTGCACAAGGCATTGGAACTATCTCAACAAATGCAGCATGAAGGGGTACAGCCAGATCATGTCACCTTTGTTGGGCTGCTGAATGCCTGTGGTAGTAAAGGGGCGCTTCAAGAAGGCAAACATGTTCATAAGCAGATTGTTCAAAGTGGTTGTGAATCTGATGTTTACATTGGTAGTAGCCTCATTGACATGTATGTGAAATGTGGAAGCCTTGAAGATGCCACAAAAGTGTTCAACAGCATGGCCGCACATGATGTGGCCTCTTGGACTGCCATCATTGCTGGACATGTGAAATCTGGGCAAGAACAGAAAGCATTAGAACTCTGGCAACAAATGCGAGTTGAAAGGGTGCAGCCAGCCCCTGTCACCCTTGTGCAGGTGCTGAATGCATGTGCTAGTGTGGCAGCACTTGAAGAAGGCAGGTGGATTCATGAATTGATTATTCACAGGGGCTATGATTCTGATGTCTTCTTGGGTAATAGCCTTATTGACATCTATGCCAAATGTGGGAGCATCGAGGATGCAGAGAGAGTCTTCACCGGCATGGTCACACGCAATGTGGTCTCTTGGAATGCAATTATCTTGGGACATGTAAAATGTGGGCAAGGGCAGAAGGCATTGGAGCTATCTCATCAAATGCAATTTGAAGGATTGCAGCCAGATCATCTCACCTATGTGGGGCTGCTGAATGCATGTGCTAGTGTAGTGGGACTTGATGAGGGCAGGCATGTTCATGAACAAATTATTCAGAGTCACTATGAAACTAACATTCTTGTGGGTAATAGCCTTGTTGACATGTATGCCAAATGTGGGAGCATTGAGGATGCACAGAGCGTGTTCAACAACATGACCATGCGCAATGTGATCTCTTGGACAAACATGATTTGGGGACGAGTGAAATGTGGCCATGGGCAGAAAGCATTAGAATTATCTCGACAAATGCAAAGTGAAGGGGTGCAGCCAGACCATGTCACCTTTGTGGGGTTGCTAAGTGCATGTGCTAGTGTAGGGGCATTTGAGGAGGGCAAGAAAATCCATAACCAGATTATCCAAAATGGCTGTGAGTCTGATGTGTTTGTGGGTAGTAGCCTTGTTGACATGTACGCCAAATGTGGGAGCCTTCAAGATGCTCAGAGTGTATTTGACAGGATGGCCACACGGAATGTGGTCTCCTGGACTGCCCTGATTTTTGGATATGTGAAATGTGGACAAGGGCAGAAAGCATTGGAACTATCTCGACAAATGCAGCATGAAGGGGTGCAACCTGATAGTGTAACATTTGTGGGAGTGCTGAATGCATGTGCTAGTGTAGGTTCACTCGATGAGGGCAGGCATGCTCATAATCAGATAATTCAGAACGGTTATGATGCTGATATTCTTGTTGCTAATGGCCTTGTTGAGATGTATGCCAAATGTGGGAGCATGGAGGAAGCACAGAGAATCTTCAACAACATGACCACACATGATGTGGTTGCTTGGAATGCCATGATTCTGGGACATGTGAAATGTGGGCAAGGGCAGAAGGCATTGGAATTGTGGCAGGAAATGCAACATGAAGGGGTGCAGCCAGCCCCTGTCACATACATGGGGGTGCTGAATGCATGTGCTAGTGTAGCATCAGTCAAAGAAGGCAGGCATGTTCACAAACTGATTATGCAAAGCAGCCATGAAGCAGATGTTTCCATCAGTAATAGCCTCATTGACATGTATGTTAAATGTGGGAGCATTGCGGATGCACAACAAGTCTTCAACAGCATGGCCACACGTGATGTAGTCTCTTGGAATGTCATGATGTGGGGACATGTGAAATGTGGGCAAGGGCAGAAGGTACTAGAATTGTGGCAACAAATGCACCAGGAAGAGGTGCAGCCCGATCGTATCACCTTTCTAAGGGTACTGAATACATGTGCTACTGTAGCAGCACTTGAAGAGGGCAGGGCTATTCATAAACAGATTGTTCAGACCAATTATGAATCTGATGTGTATGTGGGCAGTAGCCTTGTGAACATGTATGCTAAATGTGGGAGTATTGAGGATGCACAGAGAGTGTTCAACAACATGGCCTCTCATGATGTAGTCTCCTGGACTGCAATGATTTTGGCACATGTGAATTGTGGGCAAGCATGGAAGGCATTGGAGCTATCACAACAGATGCAAAACCAAGGGGTGCAGCCAGATCATGTCACCTTTGTGGGGATGCTGAATGCATGTGCTGATGTACTGGCACTTGAAGAGGGTAGACGTATCCATGAGAGTATTATTCAGAGTGGTTGTGAATCTGATGCTTTTGTAGGTAGTAGCCTCATTGACATGTACACCAAATGTGGGAGCATAGAGGATGCACAAAGAGTGTTCAACAGAATTGTAACACCAGATGTGATCGCTTGGACTGCCATGCTGAGAAGTCATGCTATGCATGGGCATGGTAGGGAAGCAATTCAACATTTTGAACAGATGGGTCAAGATGGTGTAGAGATAGATGATGTCACTTTCATTGCTCTTCTGTCAGCTTGTAATCATGCAGGTTTAGTGGACGAAGGCCTGCACTGTTTTGAATCCATGGGTTCAGTTTACAGTATTCCTGCAACTGTCAAACACTATGCTTGCATGGTTGATCTTTTGGGCCGAGCTGGCCATTTGCAAGAAGCCCAAGATCTGATTAAATCAGGGCCAGGATCTGCAGAAGATGCTGCTGTGTGGAGATCTTTGCTTGGTGCTTGCAGAATACATGGTGATGTGGAGATGGGAGAAAACATTGCAATACGAGTTATTGAATTGGACCCTGGGAATGATGCAGCTTATGTGTTGTTATCAAATATCTATGCTGCTGCTGGCAAATGGGATCTCAGAGTGAAGGTTCAACAACTGAGGCTGGACAGGGGTGTGGAGAAACAGGTGGGGTCCACCTGGATTGAAATGAAGAATGAGGTGCATACATTTCTAGTTGATGACCAGCACCATCCTCAAATAAATGAAATCCATGCAGAACTAAACAGACTATCTCGCAAGATGAACAATGCACCAAATTTGAGTTACACTATGTAGGAAGGAGAGAAGTCGTTTCATTTGTGGCATCACAATGAAAAGTTGGCAATTGCATTTGGGCTCATCAGCACACCTCCTGGTAGTCCACTTAACATTTTCAAGAATCTGCATACATGCGGTGACTGTCACACAAGAGTGATCATAATGAGGGATGCCAACCGTTTTCATCACTTTGAGGATGGACTTTGTTCTTTCGGGGATTATTGGTGATGTCAGAGTTCTCAATCACCCCTGGTGTTTGTACTCAAGAGTCTTCAAGCTGTTTACAGCTGCATGGTTTGTGTGTAGCGACTGCAGCAACCTTGGAGTCAAGGTTTTGCCCCAAACTTGTAAGTCAATATGCTCAACCACTTTGTAACTTAATATAGGAATATGCTGCTTCACTGATGCAGAACCCAAGTTTCAGGCTGGACTAAACCAGGGATGCTGTTTCCACACTCCCTTTGCTTCCTATTTCTGGAAAAACTTGTGCCAATACACCATATTCATGTACTTTGTGGGTGTCAAACCAACACTGGTTAGCTATGTCTTTTAAGACTGCTAGCCAACATCATGACAGAATCTTCCAGTTGCTTGCAGAATTGTGACAGAAACTCAGGACACAGATATCTTCTGGACAGAGAAGGTGACTCTTTCCAGTGCATCTGAGGACTCACTATACCACAAAACTTGCAATAGTTATGTACATCAATATGGTATACTGGCATAAGTAAAAAGCATGCTGGACAGGTTTTAGGTTGTACCTGTTGTATGCATACAACAGTGATTTTACAAATGAATTTCTAATTCCTTAAAGAAAGAGAGCAGTACAAAATGTTCACCAATCTGGGTAAAGAGTGTTTTTTGATCTTGCTGAGTTGTACTGTTATGTTGACAGAAAACTCATTCACAGATAACAAAATGGAAAAGACATTCAGTAATAGAAATGTTTGCTTTTCCTACCAGAGTCACTGATGATTTCCTTTACAGTATGCTGGCTTTGACCAGACTTTTGTGCAGCATTCACCGAAGTGCAAACATTACTGATGCCAGGAGTTGACACCAATTGTGGGAGTTGGCAGGAACAAGAACAAATCCAACCAGATCAGGGCTTTGGTGGAGTGGCAGCACTTGGTGGTGGGATTGTGGCATCTTCAGTTGGTGGTTGAAGAAGCTGCAACTGCAGAAACATCAGCAGACCCCTTTCCTTTTGTCAATATGACAAACTTGTTGCAGAATGAGTTTACAAAATTGCAAACTATATGATCAGGTGTGAGAACTTCCAATCTTTTGAAGCTTTGAATCTCTTGAGGAATACAAGAACACGAACTCTACCAACCAAAAAATTCCTGAATTACTCGATACAGAAAGCAATCAGCCAGGTTGCAAATGTATGAAAACAACAAACATCTTGCTTTTCAGACTTGAAGTTGACTTCATATTTTGAGAGGAGTGCAGCTCTGGGGTATGACAATGAGCATGCCCAATAGAAACTCCTCAGTGAACTAAGCTTCACCCTCTGTTTGGAGATGCTTTTAGGGATCTGAAGGAATCAGAACATACTTGTCTGCAGCATTCCTCATGCTGGCTCAAGAGCAAGTCGTATTTGGCCTGCAGTTCTACAATATCCTTCTTCAGATTGTCATGCTCTGCAATTGTTGGTCCTCCCAAAGCATGGCGAATGAACCTGCACAGAAATGTCAACTAACACTTTTCAGGTATTTCCACATTTGCTTATCAACTGTAAGTTCGCCCTAAGAGTCACAATAAACTAGCTCGATTAGTGAAGACAGAAAGATGGCCTCCATAACAATTCCCACAATCTAATAAACAGAAAGCCTTGTTTACATTTCAGGAAAGCAAACTGGACAAAACCCACCAAACAAAAGTTTCGGCTGGTGAGGGGAGGGAATGGACTTGACACAAATGTCTTTCAATCAACACAAAACAACATAGACAAATTGTCAATGACAACCTGACGACATCAATAGCACATTACCAGATGCTGAGGTACAACAATTGAGCATGCCATATCAAAACATTCTCTCCTGTAATGCAGAAACAGAGGAGGAATACCATGGATAGCAAAGGAGATGGAGAAAAGACAAAACTCACTCAAGAGCAATGGCTGGCTTGTCATGTTCTTCGTAGAGAGCCACCAGCACTGCAACCCAGCCACCACATTTCAGTGTAGTGCAGAATTATCCATATCTCCTTGATGATAAAATCTAGCACTGGCACACACACACAGAGACACACACACAGAGACAGAAGAGGCAGAGAGACAGAAAGTTAAGTGCCTTTAGTAAGAGCATCAAGGACACCGCTTGCTTCCAAATATTTGCGAAATGCTTCCTTCTTGGACTCACTGGCCTACACAAATCCAGCAACCACATACCCACCAAAAACAAACAGCACCACCAGTAAGACCAAATCCACTGCTCCCTGCATTATCAACACAGACAAACAAACGAAATTGGCAACCCAGAAACACACGGATCTCATAACCACCCATTCAAAGCAACCATCGGCAGAAATAGCACTGCCTACCACCACTCCCACCACCCATCCATCGCTTCAATTCTCAACCGACCGTCCCTTTCCTCCCATTGGCGAAAAAAAAGAGAAATAAAAAAAATCAAAGGAAGAAACAATCCCATAGTTCGTCAGTCTAGCACAATGCAACAATGCAACTGACGGAGATTATTATTGTCATTGAGATTTGGCGTCAAAGATTGAAACAACGACAAAGGAATGTAAGTGTTGAGTGTGTGTGTGTATGAATCATGCAAAATGATTTCGGGGAAGAAGAGCGATAAAAGGAGGTTGGGTTTTGTCTATTTCACCATTCTGGCGCTCCTTGTCGACAAACAGGGTCACCCTCTTTGTACACGGAGTCAACAAGGAATGCGGTGAGAAGCTTGCTTGCTTGTGGGTATGATGAGAAAAGCAAAAAACAGAAACAACAACCGCAACATCACATCCTCGTCGTCGTCGTCGTCGTCGTCACCACCACCGCTCCTGTCTTCTCTCTGTTGTAATTTCCCAGTAACAATAAGCTTGATCAGAGGGCGAAAGTCGTGCGTATTCTCTTAAATGTCGTCGTCGTCGTGGTGCTCAGTGTGCAGTTGCTTTGGGCGTTGCTTTGAGGAAACCCCTCCCCACCTCTCGCTCTCTCTCTCTCTCTCATTCCTCCCCCTCCTCCTCCAAGCAAATTCCAGTGCGGAATGTGGTAGGTAGATTCCATTCACTGGAAAACGTTAGAGTCTCAAATGTCCAAAGAACTAGGAACTGCACACAAAAATTGTTTCTGCAAACAGAAAGTCAAGAAGGTTTTTTTGTGGAAAATTTTCAGAAAAATGAAGAAATAAAACAGAACTTATGAGCTACTGAACAAGTGTGACTCATTTACTCATGACATAAGTAATTGCTATGTCCCCTCATGGCAAAGTTCAAATACGAAAATGTTCCACCAAGATCCCCCAAAAAAATGAACTGAAACTTAGTTTGTAAGTAACTTTTCAAAAATTTCCTTTGTAATTTCAGTCACCTTCCACAACAAACTTTCCTTTTGAAGTGGAAAGCGGAGTCTTTCTTTACACAAAGGGTAAGGAACAAGTTTTGGGCTCTTCCTGGGCTTGAGGGCTGACTGACTGGCCAGGGTGAACCAGCACCGACACTGGTACCTTCACCTTCTTTCGTGTATGGATTTATTTTGTTACTTTCTTTCGTGTATGGATTCATTTTGTTGGGCAATAGGACTTCTTCATCATCTCAAATGAAGGTCTTTTAGAGGTTTTGGCATATTATTATGCTTCTCAATATTTCAACCATTTTCATGTTGGGTAACGCTCAAGGAGTGTGGGGCATACCCAAAATAAGCATCCTTTGAGGCAAAGTTGAGGTCAGGCATTTTGAAAAGTGGAAATGTCCATCGAAGCAGGTGTTTCATTTTTCAAAGTTCCCCTGGCTTTTTGCAAAGGAAGAATTTCATCTAGTAACATACCCTTCAAGTACACTAGAATTCTTTTGCTGGGTCTTTATATGCTCAATCTGATTACCGTTCACTTCTCCAACATAATAGCAAAACAGAAATGTACCTTGAAATTTCTCAGCTACCCAATCCTCTTGTTACTTTCTCAAACCCAAGTTTATATGACAATTTGTGTGTTTTCATTTTTGTGGCATACAGATGTATAATTTTTTTAATCTTCATATTGCAAGTCTTGAGTTTTCATAAAAGTAGATAATAATGATTTGGAGGTTTTTACACCTTAAGCAATTTGACCTTAAGATGTGTAAAAAGTTTCAATTCTCATTCTTATTTAATTGCATTACCCTTTGGTCAAAGTGTTGAATTAACTTATGCACATGGGAGCGGTGTCAAGTTTTTATTTTCTAGTTTTGGCACATGTTGGATCTTTAATATTTCAACATCTTGTACAAGAGACAAATCTTAAAAGCAAAAGTTTCTTGTTATTGATGATCATGACATGTGAAGGAGGAAGTTGAAACTACAAACTTAGGAGGAGCTTTTCCAAAATGATGAGACTGTAAGCTTAATGGCCAAATGTGTTGTGATTTAATACTTTTTGGTACTTAAAAGACTGTAAACTTTGGATCAAGTTACTTTCATAGTAAAATTTCTAAATGTTGTGTGTGTTCTGTCATATGAATTCAAAAGTTATTGTGTGACAATTATTGTGTTTTCACAGTTGCCAATCCTGAATTTTAAGCAAATTTAGCAATGTTGTCTTGTAATTTTTTCAACTTCCAACTTTTTTCCCTTCAAAATTCTGAAAAGTTTCAACATCTCAGTTTTCAAATAATTTCCATTGAATCTGACCACAGGGAAAGGTATGTCAAAACTGACAAAAGCATAGGGTATAACATAGTAACACCTGAAAAAGATTCATCAAAAATGTGGGATGAAGTGAAATCTACATAGTTCTGTCATCTTTCCCTTACAGGCCAAGAGCCAACAAATCAAATCAGGAATAGGTTTTAATTCCAATTCTGACAGCAGACCATCAAATTTTGATAGAATTGTTGATCATTTTCATAATAAAGTGTTGTTCAAATGCTTAAGAATCATGAACAGACCAACAAATGTTATGCAATTTAATTTTGTGCCAAGAGTGCATTTCACATCTTGCATCCATCAGTGATTAATTACAATGCATGGAAATTGTGAGAATTTTTTCAATTGTTAGAAACCACTTCATGGACATAATAAGTAGCCATCTGACATAGTCCACACAATTGACATGCATGCAGAACAATGCTCATGTGAAGCAACTTGGTACACATCAACAACCAAAAACCGGGCCATAAAAAAGTCCAGCACCCTCTGATCTACTACTACACATCAGCAATTGTAACCTCAACCTCCACACCAGGTTCAATGGTGATGGATGTTATCTGCTTTACAACTTCTGAGGGGCTGTGCAGATCAATCACCCGCTTGTGCACCCGCAATTCAAATCTATCCCATGTATTGGTACCTAAACACAAACAGCACAACATCATCAATGTTATACACCAAAAAGCCAAATGAAAGTCCTGGGTGTGTGTCCTGGGTGCAAAAAACAGCACCAACAAAGAGAAAATGAAGCCTCATATGTGGATAAAAGATGTAACATGTGCAGACATTGAAGTACAGATAAAAGAACAGCCTTCAGCATCAACGACCACCACAGCTTCATCTGTTGAACGAAATTCCTCCGTGTGTAATCACAAAAAAGAAAAACCAGTTGCTTTTACCTTCTCCACAAGGAGACTTGCGAGTGGTTATGTGCAACACCTTGGTTGGCATCCGCACTGGTCCCTTCACTTTGAGCCGCTTATCCTTAGCGCCCTTGATCAAGTCTGCACACACTGTCATAGGTTCCAGAGAAGAATCAATCGATCATGTTCTACATAGTGACAAAATGGTTGTCACTCCCACCCAATTCAATCCACACGTCTACCTATCACAGGTTTTTTTCCTGTTGAAACAGTTGTCAGTTTTCTTTTCAACCAGACAGCATCCTCTTTCAAACCACATTTTCATGCAGATACTGAGGCTTACTGGATGATAAGATGCATGAGAATGATAATTCATTGACCAAGCTCTCAGGTGTGTGTATTTAGGAGTAATTCAGAAGGGAATCATTTTTTATATAACAAATGGCGGTAGCTCACCTTTCTCTAGGTTCTTCACGTTCTTTGAAGAGAGAGTGATGCGAATGCGGTGAACAGTCTCAATCGCCTCCTCAACTCCCACTTTCCCAGGCTTCATTGGCACCGCCATTCTGTTCTTCTTCACGCATTAGCCACATCAAGTTCCCATCAGGCAGGGACGTACATAATACATACCCCAAAGGGAAAGAAAAAAATTATGAAAAAAAACCCACTAGGAGAAAATGTGTACCAAGACAAAGGGAACTCACGAATCAGAAAACTGGACACATGGAACATGGAACACAAGAAGAAGAAGACAACAGTACAGCAGCAGCAAATCGAATAAAAAAGGAGGGAGAAAAAAACGAAAATTTTCCTCAAAACATAAATATTTGCGAGAAAGAAACAACCGTTCTCTCTCAAAGAGGATCCATCCGATGTGATAAAAAAAGCACGAGAAGAGAAAGGCAAATGAAGCAAAAAGAGAGTTGAAGCAATGATAATACCTGGCCGTATAGTTTCCGCCGATGCAGCGGCTCCCGAGACAGACGCCGGCTACACACCGACCGCTTGCTGAGGAGCTCGCGCACAAAGAAAATGCAACTCACCCAACCACAATAACAAGAACTCACAGACGCAACAACAATAATCGTCGCCAAGGCACAAACTCCTTAAACCCTAACCCTAACCCTAACCCTAATTGCAATAGACTAGCTTGAAAACCATTGACCCTAGGGCCTATTCTCAGTTGGGTTTTGGCCCATAATTCATTTTTGGCACATCTAGATAGGTTTATGTTTTTGTGTCAAGTTTGCTATTGTTCTTTGTGCATGGTTTGGATTGTGCTTAAGCATCTTATTATGATAATTCATAAGAGTTCTTAGCCTTGTTATAGTTACGCAAATGGAAGGTTGAAAATGAAATAATATGAAATAATGGCAAGGAAGAAGTAAAGTTGGTATATATGTCCTCATGATGTTTGTTTCATAACTTCAATTATTGAATTGTTTGCATTCATATCATTTCAAGTTGTCAAAGTTGTGACAATTGGGTATGTACAAAATTTATTAACATTTTGTGAAAGTTGACAATATTATTTATTTGGGCTTCGTTCTATCTATTGTGCATCACCCATGATAATCTAATTTATTTTATTTTGTTTCTTATGTTTTCTTATGGTTTTCAATAATAATTTATCATTATTTATGTCAATGTTAAATTTAACTTTTTTTTATATAAATTTCATGAACTCATAAATACACATGTTCATTTTTTTTTCATATTCACATTGGTGGGTAAAGAAAAGGAATGACGTCATTAGAAAGATGGAGATTTTTTTATTTTTTTTAATTGATATAATTAGGCTTAGAAATGAGATAGTTGTGTTTGGAAATGTTGAGAGATGAACATATTATGGTAGGAATTGTTTATGAAATTGTTCAAGGATGATTATACAAAAAAATTCCAAAAAATCGCCCATATACCACCACTTCCTATAAATTTCTAATCACTAGAATTACAAAAGCCATATTAAGTTGCCAAAAGGAAAAGTTGATCAACAAAATGTAGGTAGTTATCAACATTTGATATAAGATAACAACTAATTATATGGAACAATTGTAATAAAAAATTGACATGACATGCAAAAATGTTGGATGTTAAATTGTTGGTCTTGAAGGTACAATGAATCAAGTGTCCAAAACAAAGTTTAATAAACTTGTTCAAAAGGAAGTTTGATAAATTTAAAACAAAAACCTTGGAAAAAGTTTAATGAATGTGAAAATCTTGTACCCAAATTGTGATGAAGATATAAAGAAACACAAGAGATCTCTAGGAAATAAAAGCAACTCTTGGCACTTCCATTTTTATTCTTGGCACATCCATTTTCAAACTACCTTACTTTAATGTTCATTTCATCATTAAATAGTCTTTTAGATATTGAAATGATTTTTTCTGAAAATGTGAAGCTGAAGACCCAACCACACCTAGTGGTAATGTTGGTGTTATCCCAATGCTTAAGGTGTTAAAAATATAAGGGAGTACACACATGCATTGCTAACTAACAGCATGGATGATGTGGTAGGTGATGTGGCATTGTTGTTAATTTGGTGTTAATAGCTAGTGTTTTTTAACACTAAATCTAAAAAATATGAACATTTTAGATTTTTTTTTATGATGTTATGTATTGTGTCAAAAAAATCCGAATATCTCAATGTTAAGCCACCCCTCCTTTATCTCTCTCCCATCGTTCATCCCCCCTTTTTTTCTCTCCAAAGTCTATGGCTACCATTGCTTCTTGTAATTGAAGATGTCATTGTGTCTCCTACATTTCTTCATTTTAAAAAACAAGCTTTTACATCTACCTCTATGCATTGCATTTGTTTGTAGAGCTCTAAACCTACATTGTGGCACAATCAAAATGTTGCCGATCAATAGAGAGAAATTGAGTTTTCAAAGTTTTCAACACACGCTATTGCCAATTATCAACTTGTGTCAATTCAATGAAGAGCACAACAATTCTCAACAAACAACACCTTGGCTCCAACAACAAGCTTTATGGCTCCAACAACCAATGTCACTAGTGGGGCTTTAAAAAACCAATTCCATTCCCTACACCATTTCAATTTTTTCTATAAAAAATCACATAAACAACATCAGAATCTCCAATGTAAGGAAACAATACAGTGCAATTTGAAACAATTCAAGAACATGAAATAGAACTTTGAAATTTTAAAAAATGGGGAATGATGAGAGAATTTGATGTTACAGATGACATCATTATCACTGATGATAATGCCCGGTTCTTATGTCCATTTTGAAAAAATAAAAGGAAGAGGAAAGTTACAAATTCATTAAATCCTTTAAAAATCAAAACAAGGAAACCCAAACAAGCCAATTGGGGAGAATTATGAGATCATGGCACTTATCAATGCATAGAAAGTTGAGCATGAGGCCAACTTGGATGTTGTTGATTCCCAAGACAACATGGAAACGTTAGTAACAAAATGGAAGCAAGTTACAAAAGTTGTCATGGTCAATGGTCAATGGTCATTTGAGCATCACCACAATGGACCAACTTGCAAAGACAATTGGGGGCCCTATATGGAGAATACAAGAATATCCATGACTACATAAGTGATGTAATTCGATGTAGTTGGTCCATTGTGGTGATACAATAAGCAACAACCACTAAAGACATTTGGCACAATTGTAACATGCAAGTATGTCTTCTTTAAAATTTTTCTAAAAGTTTGCTTCATGATTCCAAATGCATTTTTTATGATTGACCTCCCCCTTTCATGTTTGTGGTTGTACAATAATTCCAAAATTGAATGATGTTCCTTTTTTTATGTGGGGTCATAAGCCAGGAAAGGAATGGGTAACCATTATCACCATGTAGATATGGAGGCACTCTATCTTGTGATCTAGTAGCCATGTTAAAGAGTCCCCCATGTTGTGTTCTTTGATACAACCCAAACTTTTTCAACACCTAGAATCATTCACACTCCCAGGGTAATCCCACATATATATCTAGGAACCTTTTCTAACTGTTAACCACAGTCTCAACCACAAATGTTGTAGCCTCCAATCTTGTGATAGTAGTAGTCTTCTCAAAAACCAGTAATTAGTTTTGCTATACAAATATGTGTTCTATCTATGGCACCCATCACACTAGGCATGCCACACATTTTTTAAACCCATCATGATAGACTACATCTTATCACCCACATGCCAAGTGATCAATTTTTTAAACATTATATTGATTGTAATCACAACTTCATGAAACATAAGACCTATAGTAAAACACCCAATGGCAAATAACTCATTACAAGTTAAATATTTGCACCTTGTGCAAGTTTGTAGATCATGCATGAAATTCAAATCTCAATTGTGATTGTATTCTTATATACTTTGTATCTTGGTTTGAAATTAGAGGCCTCACCTAGTTACATATATCTTAAAAGGTGTCCTTTGACATCCAAAAATGTTGAATCCACCTATAATCATCATACTTAGTCAATAAAAAGTGACTAAAATAGGTAGTCGATTGTGGCTTCACCTAATTTCCTAACTCCTCACCAATTGCTAATAAGTTGTGTGATAATATGTAGTCATATATTATAGCAAATGTCAGCACAATATGTGATTTGAGCTATAGGTCTAATGGAGGCACCAAAGCAAAATAAATTGAAGTTGACAAAAATGGTTATAGTGTAAGAAAGTTGCAGGTTTGATGATTGGTGAAGAAAAAAAGGGATTGAAAGATTTCGAAAAAATATTAATAATACCTATAGTAGACCAAGTTGAAAAAATAGAAAACTTGGTTTGCAAAAGATGCAAGAGAGCTATAGGTTTGATGGTTGGTGAAAAAAAAATCTACAAGACCCATAGTAGATTGATTTGAAAAAAATTAAAATTTGGAAATGAAATTCATACCTATAAAGTATGAAGAAGGTTGATGGAAGGTAGTAGTTCTCTTATTTACTTGTTGAACCCTAAAACCAATGTATCAAAAAGTTGTAAACAATGTGTTTAAAAGCTAAAAGAACGAGCAGAAATAGTTTTGAAACAACCTATAAACAACATTCAAAAACATTTACAAAAAAAGAACTATTGTGAGTAGAAAAAGTTACAAAACAACCTAGAAAAAAAATCATAAAATTATTAGAAAGAGATAATTGTAGGGTCCAAGCATGGTAAAGTGGACCAAAAAGTGCATTCACCCAAATCCAAATTTTAAATATGGTAGTTTTTCAACATAAAAGAGTAGGTTTAATTATTTTCAAAATATCATTATGGAAGCCTCCATGCTTCCATTGAGTTTCTATGAGTTGAATACAAAATTTGAAAAAATTTCATACAATAAAAATAGGTAACAAGTAGGAATGAAACTAACAGGTTACATATTGCACTTCATTCCTACTTCTATATTAAATGCTAAATATATTTTGATTCTACTATGAAAAATTTCAAACGACATTAATATATTTAGCATGCCATTGACTTAAAAATAAAATAGATCCAATATTTAATCCACTTGTGCTTGAATTTTAATCTACTTTGTAGCTTGTGACATCTACTTGATTTTGATGAATATATACAAACCTACTTTAAACATGTGTTTTTAAAATATAGTTGTAGCAAAGTCAAAGAACATCATATAATTAAACATTAAAGTAAATAATATTTTTCAAATCAATATACCAAGCCCTACTTGATGGCCACTTTCCATTTATGTTGCAAGGTAATTCTCTAGTCTACTTTATTATGTTTTCGCCTTGTAGAAAGAACTACAACAAAAGAAAGAAAAGAATCCATACCCATAAACTATTGAAGAATTTTGTTGAAGAATATCAATGGAGAGCTATCCAATTTCCTTGCCACACCTTGAAAAACCAACGCACCAAATAATTGCAAATTGTGCACCCAAGAATTGCAAATAATGTGCATTTACAAGAAAACTACAAAAACATATGCACATTGCATAAGAGAGTTGTAAACAATGCGCAAAGTAATACGAAGACCTACGCGAAGACTTGCAAAGAATGAACAAACAAAAGAAATGCAAAAATGAAAAGATAAAGAAAGGTTTACCTCTTCCTTGTAGGTCTAAATATGCATGATTACTTCATAATGATAGGGCAATGGTATGTAGCAGTCGACATTTTAGTGTGGACATGTTATGTGACAACAATGTTCACACAATGATTTTAAATGTCAAAAGGTAAGCTTACTTGGCCCTAATTTGATGTTAGGGCAATGTAGGTATAGGACTTTAACATTAGGTGTGGTTGGGCCTTAATGTGTTGAAAACTATCATAATTATTGTATTCTACAATCTAAATATATTTTTTACTTGTTTGACAATATCTTAATACACTACTATAGATCATGAAAATAAAATAATATTAAATTTCTATAAATGAAATGGTTTTTTGAAAAAATTCAATTATTTATTTTGTTAATGTGAAAATGTTCCCCCATTTTCTTATATAAAAACTTTGAATCCTTGCGTTGGATTCAACCAAAATCGATTCTTGAAACAATTTTCTTATACAATTGAAATTGATTCCTTAGCCAATTTTGTTTTCATGTTATGCAAACACTCCAATGGAATTGAAGACTAATAACTTTCATAGAAGAATTCAAAGCTTTGAGGAATATTAACTGGAAATAAAAATGATTTTAAGGTTGTTATTCATCATGTTTCCTTTACAAATAACTACTTCCAAATTTCACATGTCATATAATGTAAAATTTGTCCCAATTAGACTTTTTTTCTTTAATTTTATGATGTACCATCAATCAATGAAAATTCCCAAAAACATTAACAGTTATTAATACATGACTTAAAAGTTTTTGTCCAAATTGTAGCACTATTACAAATATGTGTTTTTAAGCTAGTTTTTTAAAAAAAGTTTAATCATATTTTAGTCACATCAAACAATGGACAAAAAATAACATCACAAAATATATAAACCCATATTTTGAACAAAAAAATGATTTTCAAAAATATCATTATTTGATTTAATTGATTTGGTGGGTTTATTATTACAATGAACTTTGTAATTTTTTTAATTCAAAAAATGTGTAAATTATATTTATTCTATGTACTCATTAATTAACTAATTCAAATGCATCGTTTGAAACTTTGAATTTAGTTATATATTCAAATATTAATTAAACACATCTAATTTATTTATTTTCATGAAACTTTATGAAAATTTTCCATTTCAAAATGTACAAAAACTAAGATGAATTTTAAATATTTTAAAAAATAATTCATATGTAATGTCTGAAATACAATTATTTAAAAAAAATATTTACTTTCATAAACACATTGAATTTTTTAATTATTTTAGTTTCAAACGTTAATTTTCTTTAAAATCACTTAATTTGAAAATTCATATATAATGTATTAAATCTTTGATTAAATTACAATCTATAACTATTTAGGTAAAAATAATTTACTATCAGAATCATATTGAACATTGTGATTCCTTTCAATTTCAAAACATATTCAATATTTGTTTCAAAAATTCAAGCAATGTTTTATTTTGCTTGGGTTAAAAATTTCGTATATAACAATTTGGGTACATTTGGTTTCTTTACTTTCATCATTGGTTCCAATTCTATAATATTTTTAATCCAAATTTTTAAACATTCCAATAATTTACATATTTTGATTTATGCCACAAACTTTTCAAAAATTATTTTAAAAATAAAATATCTTTAAAATATCATAACAAAAAAAATTCACTTTTGAAATTATGGTATTAAAATTTGTATGCCTTGAATCTTATATCAATTTTTTAAATAAAAGTAAAAGAATTGAATTCAATGTTACAATGTTTTTGTAGTAACAATAGATTTTATTATAATTTTATAACTTAGTTATTTTTATTTTTAAATTTTAAATTTAATTGAGATGTACATTAGTTTTATTCTACTTTTTATTAAATTAAAAAAATTTACTTTATTTTATTATTCCATTTTATTCATTTCATTTTATCATAAATAAATAAATAGATGGTTTAATTTGGGCAAATTCAATTGGACATATATATGCATTCAATTGATTCATCACAAATACAAATAATTGAATCACGGAATTTGAATAACTCAAGATTAACATGCACATTTAATTAATTATTATGATTTAGTTTCTATAACTTTGATAAAGCAACAAATTTTAAATTAATACCCCATTTTTTCATTAGCTTTTTTTTCAAATTTTCTGCCTTGTAAATTATCTATTTATTTCAATAATTATGAATAATAATTGATATCATGAGAACTATATCTTTTGTCATTTTTTTGATAATGAAGTTTTAAAAATGAGAACATGATTTTTTTTCATTTTATTAATACCACGTCATTTAAAATAACATTATAATCATGTGTGTCATATGTCATGACTAATTCTAGTCATGTTAGTTGTATTAGTCAACATAGACAAATCCATGTGGACACCCACATTTACCATGTGTGCAACATATTGTCTAATTTGATTATAATGCTAGAGTTTTTAGTCTTAATGGACATTGTTACTTTTGATCTTAGTCATGATGAACACATTTAATCACTTCAAATTACTATTATTTTAGATATTGACTATATAGTCATTTTAGACATGATGCTAGTAGTGTAAAAACTATGTTTTTATAATAGTGTAGAACAATGGTGAAATATTGCCCCAAAACAAAAAGTTGTGTCAAACAATGACAAAAGTTTTTTTAATTAAAAAAAAAACATCAGTGACTTAAAAAAAGAATATGTTACATCATGTTCATGTTTATTTATTTATTTAATTATTATTATTTGACAAGATGTGAAAACTTGTCACAAAAAATACTTCGGTGTGAGTAGGTTCATTATAGAAAAAAAGGAGAAAAGATGTTTGGCAAAAGTAATGTGATTGAGATTCACCTTCAATTGGAAACCTAAGTTTTGATCAAGTAAGTTCACCTTTTATTGAAGACACATAATATCATGGAATAACTTGGATGATCCCATAATAATTGTGCATTTAATCATACAAAAATTATATTAAATCGTAAAGTACTTCAATGAAATGGTGAGAAATTATGAAAAGTTCTAATCAATTATGTTGGGGTATCAAATGGGGGATATTTGTAGTGACATAATTATTTCTAGATTCAACACCAATTATAATATTTTTTTAATGTTGAATTTTCTAAAAGCTATTTGTTGAAAATGTCAAAAGTTGAGGTGATTATTTGTTCATCAATGCCAAGATTTTGAAAACTTGTGATAGTTATGTGAATTGTACTTAGGGTCCATTTTCTTTGTTTTTGTTAGTTAGATCCAATTCCAAAACCAGGTCTCAGTTTGATTCCAATTCCCAAATTGAATATGATTTAAAAATTCAATTTTAATTTTAGTTTTAAAAATAAAACTAGGTTATTCTAAAAACCAAAATTAGAATTAACAATTCTAATCAATGAAACCAAATAAACCACCCAACACTTGTAATTATCTTATATGGTTTAGCATTCATGTGCATGATTGAATTATTCTGTATTTCAAAAATCAAGTTTGGTGCAAGTAAAATGGAAAATTTTAAAATTTTTGACTTGATATGATGCCAAAATAAAAATATTCAGCAATGATTGTTAATAATGTTCATGAAAATATATGTTTCATCAAAAAGAAATAAATCTACATGATTTATTTTCATCATCACAATTCCTAAAATCTAGAAGGATTCTATTTTATCCAACAACTTACATGATTTGTATAAGACATTGAAGCTACAACATAGGTAGGTAAGTGATTAATATATCACTTACCTATTTAAATACAAACTAGGCCTCACACTTCCAAAAAAAAACCAATGATGGTTGTAGTTGTGACAAATACCCTATTTTTGTTGTTTACCACCATCTCTACCCTCTATAGCAATGTTTATTTCTGTGCAAGAGATATTTCTACAATTCCAAGTTATGTTCATTTACAACATGCTTCAAGTTTGTAAGTTATAAATCTTTTTCGAAATTATCATGTTATGTGGTTTATAACTTCCAACCTTGAACATGGATATCAAACACTAGACAATTGTAAAACAAAAAAATTAATAGGGATCTAAAGTAGCTACATTCACAAAAACAAGAAGACGAAAATGATAAACATTTGATGAAGGCAACAGTAAAATTAAAAGGTGAAGAGGATCTAAATCACTAAAAATTCATAAGAGGTCAAGGATGATTTTCGACTTTGAACAATCTTGAATGCATGAAGTAGGTAAGAAAGTAAAGAATGTCACCTTCAAGATGAACTCCTCCTTGTGATGGTGATTGAAAACTGGACATAGGAGGGATCTTGCAAATCTTACATTGCCATCTCCAAAATGCGCATTCATAAACTAATGCCACTCTAAAAGGAACACTCATAAACCAAGATGCATCACAACCTTGATACAAGTAACTTGATACTAGAGTTTGAGTGAACACGTTGGGCTTTGGTATCATGTTGGTTTTCTAAAACCCTAAACCTACCTGTTTGGGTAAACCTTAATTATTATCAAACCATAAACCAAAAATATGGTTTTCATGCATCATATGGGAACTTTGATAATCTACGAGTAGGATAATTGATACCCTAATGCATATTCGAGTTTATACCCAACGTTTTGTTGATACCAGAACAACACCGGTTCTTATGTACAATGTGTAAGAAGCTGAAAATCTGACAACTCTTCAGTACACGGAACATGTCATAACATCTTTTTCACACTTGTGATGTCCCATTTGGATTTCTTAAGTTGATGCTAGTAGATTTTTTCAAGCTTGGGCATCATCAACAACTCTAACTTCAAAATATTGCTATTTACCTGTCCTACAATATCTGCGGAACATGTGAAAGGGGTGAGTTCATACAAGGTGTGTGAACTAAGGCATCACAAACACATTGGCCTTGCGCCAATAGATAAGACTAGTTTGAACCCCATGCCTAATGCACAGGTGTGTGTGTATTTGATAGTACATATTACAAAATTACAATAACAAACTACATTTCCAAAACCTCTTTATATACGACATTTTGCATGTATCCATCGGGACCCTGGCCGCTGAAAATCTTGATGTTTGCATTGCTTGTGACCCGTGAGATAGCAACATATAGTTGACCATGGGAATAGACCACAGAGGACAAATATACCCCAACGTTGTTCAACTTGGAAGTAAGTAGTAAGTTACTTATTTAGTAGGTATCAATCTGTTGAAAATTATTTCTTTGTTTTTGTATGTTGATAAGTTCCAGTATCCAGACCCCCTCCCTGTTCATAATGGTTAGGGTTTCTG
>Ga0116227_10004684_pt1 | contig 29550 bp, 24 predicted proteins | sample S1TSphgellanicum_FD_89693 | JGI IMG/M metagenome (GOLD analysis project Ga0116227, IMG submission 89693) | Host-associated microbial communities from peat moss isolated from Minnesota, USA - S1T2_Fb - Sphagnum magellanicum MG | ecosystem: Host-associated > Plants > Peat moss > Unclassified... | reverse complement strand
GAAAAGTTGTTTGTGGGTGGTGTGTGGGTTGGTTTGTGTTTGGTAGGGTTGTGTGTGGGTTGGTTGAGTTAGGGGGCCCCCCCCCCCCCCTCCCGCACCCCAAGGGCGAAATTCACAAGAGGAAAGCAAAACAAGCCAAAATCAACAAAACAAGGAAATCCAAGGAAAAAGGGAAGGGAAGCGCTTTTTTCCTTGTTTTCTGCTCTGGGGGAGAGGAACACAGAGAGAGGAGGGAGGGGAGCTTCAACTCCCAAATTTGCAATTTCTTTTCATTTCTTCTCCTCTCCTCTCTCTCTCTCTCTCTCTCTCTCTCTCTCTCTTTGTTGTGTGTGTCTGTCAGTGTGTGTGTGTTTGTCTCTTCTCTCTCTCTTTGTTTTGAATTTTTTGGATTCTGTTCCAGGAGTTTTGTGCAAGAAGTTTTTGTAGCAGATTTTGTGATCTTGCTGCTGCTGGCTGCAATCAGCGATCTACATTCTTGTCTTTCTCTTTCGGCAGCAGCTGCCTAGTTGCTGCTCTTCTTCTTCTTCTTCTTTTGCTTCTTCTTGCCTCTCTCTCACACTCACTGCATTGGCTCACGTGAAGGAAGGAAGGAAGGAAGGAACAACAACAATAACGCATCTCTCTCCTTTCGCATTCCGATCCGATTTTTTTTCTTCTTCTTCTTCTTCTTCTTCTTGCTTCTTGTTTTTGCTGTTTTCTCGTTCTTTGTCAATTCTTTAGCTCCCTTCCATTTTCTCTTTCCTTGATAATAGATAGACAGACGGACAGACAGACATAAAAGGAAGGTGGGAAGAAGAAGATGCAGCAATAAGTCGATGAGCGAGCGCTGGGCACAAAGGATGTGAAACAATTTTGCTGCTGCATTCTTTTGCCATGCCGCATTCCACTGAGGTATGTATTTGTTTTTCTTCTTTTTGGTTTTCTTTCTCGTGTGCCCTGTTGCGATCCTAGTGTTTGCGATCGGCTTTTGTTAAGTAAATTTTCTCGTCTCTTCGCTGTGGAGAAAAGAAGAGAAGAGAAGAACAGAACCGAACCGAACAGAGAAGAGGAGAGATCTTCGGTGTGGCGTTAGTTTCGATGTATCGTCATCTTGAGATAGCAGCTGGTCCGGTCTCGTGTTTTGGAGGCTCAAGACAACCACGCAAAATGCTGTCTTTTTGTCCTCTTTGTTGTTGTGCTGTTTGATGATGGTGATGAGGATACTGTTTTTTGTGTGTGCCTTGGTGTTACTTTGTTTTTCTGTTGTCTAAGTAATTTACATGTGTGCAGCCAGAGAGGAGTTTGATGGGATAGCAGCAGCAGCAGCGCTCTATCATCAGTGAAGTGCTGTAGCAGTCAAGCCTTGATCAGTTTTCCACTCTTCCAGTCACCAGTCATCAACTGAGGTATCTGTCTATCTATGTTGCTCAATTGAGGCTGAAATCGATGTGAAAACCTGTTTTTGGATCTTCTTTGCCGCCATCCATTGAATAGGAAAAACCAAGCAGCAAGAGATCAATGATAGAAGGGGCAAAGAAAAGCCCCCAACTTTTGCTCTGGAGAAAATTTCGGTCAAGAAAAAAAGTCATGTCAGGGGATCAAGAAGATCTGGATTTTTCTTGATGTGGATTCTTTTCAGTGGTGGTAGAGGCAGAGGGGGCACCTCACTCACATTTCAGAACCAATTACCGATTCTCAAGTTGTTACCAGATTCCCCATGTGTCTGGAGAGATACAAGAGTGTGATGACACTCAGATTGGGTGCTAGATCAATGTGGAATTCAGCATTGATTTTGTCTGGTGGATGTTGAAGGGGACATTATCTACCACCAGTGCTGCAACAATTAGAGCAGAATAGTAGTCTTCCATCCCTTTCACAAATCACATTGCTTATTGTTATCTAGTCAGATCTGTACAAGATTCGGGCATGTAGAGGAATCAGAAGACCTGGCTGGATCCACTATTTCACCTGGTCCAGAAGAGGTAGCAGTTAGTTCTGGGGAATTGATGTTCTGAGCCATGAATACAGAAAATTCAGTTTGGCCTTGGTTGGGGTGCAGATCATGGTGGACAATCACGAAAGACAGCCACCAACACCTAGGACACCCCTATCTTCTGTTGGGGGTCCACGTCTGAGGTATTCCCAATCCCCGGCCTAGTCCCAAGTTCTTTGACATCTGCATGCTTGTGACAGCAGCAGCAGAACGTGTGACTGAAAGATATGATTCCTGCATGAGACTGCTGATACGAGACACATGTCCATTTTATTGCAGGGATTGGTCTGGACCAGTTGGTATTGAGGATCCAGATGGGGTGTGTGCCCGAGTGGCACAATACATTGAACAGTTGCGCTCAGCAACTACGCCAGCTGCTGAGCGGGAACTTGTCTTACGGCAGCTTTATGAATTGGCAGATGGACGAAAGGATGCCAGAATTGCAGTGGGTTCACACTCGCAATCAATACCATTGTTAGTAGCACTACTCAGGTCAGGAACATTGGCTGCAAAGGTAAATGCTGCAGCGATCCTTGGAGTGTTGTGCAAGGAGGCAGATCTTCGTGTCAAAGTGCTCCTAGGTGGTTGCATACCTCCACTACTAGCCCTGCTCAAGTCAGCTTCTCCAGATGCCCAAGTTGTGGCAGCTAAAGCCCTGAATGCAGTTTCCCAGGGAGGTGCCAGGGACCATGTTGGCTCAAAGATCTTCTCCACTGAGGGTGTTGTACCCCATCTGTGGGAGCAGCTGCAGCCAAAGTATAAGCTGCAGAAGGCCGTGGGTGGTCTACTGACAGGGGCACTTCGCAACCTCTGCACAAGCACTGAAGGCTTCTGGCCTGTCACCCTGGAGGCTGGTGCTGTGGGTATCTTAGTGGGGCTGTTAGTGAATGGGAGTCCTGAAGCACAAGCAAATGCAGCATCTCTGCTGGCAAGTTTGATGAAATCAGTAGACCATACCAGTGAACTCATACTGAGTGCAAGAGCGATGGGCCCACTTCTGCAACTTTTGACACATAAAGATGTTTCTGTGCGTGCAGAAGCTGCAGGAGCACTATGTGCCCTCACATCTGACCTTGAGGATGCTCGGGAATCCATGAGAGCTGCAGGGGCAACAGTGAAGTTGATCAGTGCAACTGTTGCACCATCCAAGGAGTTCATGCAAGGGGAGCATGCCCAGGCCTTGCAAGAGAATTCCATGCGTGCACTGGCAAACATTTCGGGTGGCATGCCTGCTGTTGTGGTTAGCCTTGCAGGAAGTCTCAATTCAAAGCGATCTGAATCAGAAATTGCAGATACGACTGGAGCATTGGCTTATGCGCTGATGGTTTTAGATGTGACAGATGAGTCTGTGGAGTCTATTGACCCAGTCAAGATTGAGAAGGTTCTGGTGAAGCAGCTTGAACCTCACACATCACAATTGATTGAGGAGCGTTCTGTGGAAGCCCTGGCAAGCTTGTATGGCAATGCTTGTGTAGCCAAAGGTCTGGAGCATGCAGAAGGGAAAAGAATGTTAGTTGGGCTGGTTACTATGGCAAACATTGAGCCCCAAGAGGAACTGATGGGATCACTGAGGGATTTGTGTAGTGGCAAGTCAGATTTGTGGAAGGCACTGCGAGGGCGAGAGGGAGTCCAACTCTTGATCTCGTTACTGGGTCTTTCCTCTGAGCAACAGCAAGAATATGTGGCTGCATTGCTGTCAATTTTGTCCCAAGAAGTAGATGAAAGCAAGTGGGCTATTACAGCAGCAGGGGGAATTCCTCCACTAGTTCAGCTTCTTGAAACTGGATCTGCCAAAGCAAAAGAGGATTCGGCAATCATCCTTGGAAATCTTTGCAGCCATAGTGAGGATATCCGTGAATGTGTTGAGACAGCTGAGGCTGTACCTGCTCTTCTCTGGCTGCTGAAGAATGCTGGTTCAAAGGGTCAGGAAATCGCAGCAAGAGCACTTACCCAGCTGGTACGTGAGTCAGATGCAAGCACAATCAGCCAGTTGACTGCACTTCTAACTGGTGACTTGCCAGAGTCAAAGGTCCATGTGCTGCATGTTGTGGGCTGTCTGCTCACAGTTGCCTCACAGGAGGATACATTCCGGGAGGGCTCAGCTGCCCATGAAGCACTTGAAACTGTGGTGCAGCTCCTCAAGTCAAAGAATGCTGAGAGTCAGGAGCATGCTGCTTCAGTCCTTGCAGGAATCTTTGCTTCAAGACAGGATCTGTGCGAAAGCCCAGCTATTGTTGATGGGATTTTCCCTTTAATAGAACTGCTGAGTGTAGGGAATGAGCAAATTGCCATGCAGGCAGCACGGGCACTAGCAGCACTCTTTTGCTGCATTGAGAAAAACCGAAAAATTGCAGAGGCAGGTAAGCATGCAATCTTGCCTCTCATCAGTTTAGCCAAGTCATCAAGCATAGCAGTGGCTGAATTCGCAATGACAGCTTTGGCAAACCTTCTTCTGGATTCGGAGGTGGCAGAAGAGGCACCTGCAGAGGAAATTATACTTCCACTCACCAGGGTGTTGCGGGAGGGAACTCTCCTGGGTAAGGAACATGCAGCTGGGGCTCTTGTCCGGCTACTCCATTCCCGACCTGTCGATGATGTGGTTGCTGAAAATGTTCATCAGTGTGGAACTGTCCTGGCGTTGGTGTCTCTGCTTGCTAATACTGATTTGGAACATAGCACCAACTCAGAATCCCTGGAGGCACTTGCATCACTGGCACGGGCTAAACAAGGTGGAACACTTAGCCGGCCTCCGTGGGCAGTCCTGGCAGAAGTCCCATTCAGCATGGGACCATTGGTGAATTGTCTTGCAGTAGGTGTGCCATTCTTGCAGGAGAAGGCAATAGAGGTCCTCTCAAGGTTATGTCGAGACCAGCCAGTGGTTCTGGGTGATCTGATTGCTAGCACTTCAAAGTGCATTGCAGCACTTGCAGATCGAATTGTCCACTCTCCTAGCCTGGAAGTGAAAGTTGGAGGCACTGCATTACTAATTTGTGCTGCGAAAGAACACCGACAAGTCTCTATGGAGGCTCTGTATGAAGCAGGATCTACCTCGGATCTCATCCGGTCCCTGGTTGATATGTTGGGATTCAAACCTGTTGAAGATGCTGACCTGGGAAATAGCGAAGATGGGGAAGTTGGTTCTTTCACAAGAAAGGAGAATCCCCTGGAAGGAGATGATGTTGATGGATTCTCGGAGCATGACCCTGCAGCCATTTTGGGATGCACTGTTGCTTTGTGGTTGTTGTGTGTTTTTTCATCCCATGACAGACAAAGCAAGCTGGCAGTTATGGAAGCTGGTGCAATCGAGGTTCTTACAGAGAAACTTGCAATCTTTGCACCCAATGCCCGTCAGGTGAGTTCAACCCCTGTGTCTTTTGCAGTAGAACATTTACTACCTTATCTGTTTTAGTTTTTCAGGAGAGAATGGTGAGATTAAATGGTGCAAGAAGTTTTCTGTTTCAATTTGGTTGTACTATTGGTAGAATTTTGGCATATTTTTGACAGTGAATGCAAAAAATTTATTGTGTTGTCACACACTATTCTCCATTTGAATGGGCAATGCTGATTTAGAATATTGTTTTGTTTGGGGCAGGCTGAAGTTGAGGACAATGGAAGTACATGGGTGAGTGCATTGTTACTTGCTATCCTATTTCAAGAACGTGATGTGACACGTGCACCTGCAACAATGCGAGCTATACCATCACTTGCAACTCTGCTCAAGTCACAGGAGGCCATCGATCGCTATTTTGCAGCGCAAGCCCTGGCCAGTCTGGTGTGCAATGGTAGCCGTGGCACACTGCTGGCAGTGGCCAATTCTGGGGCTGCCGGTGGCCTCATTCCAATGCTTGGTAGTTTGGAGTCAGATATGAGCAACCTTGTCGCTTTGTCTGAGGAGTTTGCGCTGCCACGCAATCCAGACCAGGTGGCTTTGGAGCGTTTGTTTCGTGTCGATGACATTCGAGTTGGTGCCACTGCTCGCAAAGCCATTCCAGCTCTGGTGGATTTGCTGAAACCACTCCCTGACCGTCCTGGTGCCCCACCTCTGGCTCTCGGTCTCTTGACACAGGTGGCAGAGGGAAACAATGTCAACAAGCTGGCCATGGCCGAAGCTGGGGCACTGGATGGATTAACAAAGTATCTGTCCATTGGGCCTCAAGATGCAATTGAAGAAGCCACAGCAGATCTGTTGGGGATTCTGTTTAGCAGTGCAGAGTTGCGACGTCACGAATCTGCAGTAGGTGCTGTAGAGCAGCTGGTGGCTGTACTGCGTTTTGGCACCCGGGGATCTCGTCTCAGTGCAGCTAGGGCTCTTCAGGGGCTGTTTGCTGCTGAGCATATCAAGGTGGGGTATGCTGCTGGACAAGCAGTCTCTCCATTGGTGGAGATGCTGAGTTCTGGGGTGGAGAAAGAGCAGCGGGCTGCAATTGGTGCCCTTGTAAAGCTTTCAGTGGACAATCCTCCCAAGGTGTTGGCCATTGCAGAATCGGAAGCAAATGCACTGGAAGGGCTTTGCCGGGTCCTGTTGTCAGACTGCTCTCTGGAACTGAAAGAGGACACAGCAGAGCTGTGTCAAATCCTGTTCAGCAATCCACGAGTGCGTTCCAACCCAGCTGCAACCTGCTGCATTCCACCCCTTGTTGCCTTGCTGGATTCAGAATCAAGCTCAGCACAGTATGCAGGTGCTTGTGCCCTGGATAATTTATTGGAGGATGAGCAGCAAGCTGAGGCTGTTGCTGCCAATGGAGCTGTAGTGCCCCTGGTAAACTTGGTTGTGGGTTCAAACTTTGTGCTGCATGAGGCAGCAGTGAGTTGCCTTATCAAGTTGGCTAAGGATCGTCCACTGTGCAAGTTGGACATGGTGAAAGCTGGGGTGATTGATAATATCTTGGAGACTCTGCCAGTTGCCCCAGATTCACTTTCTGCACTCACTGCAGAGTTGCTGCGCATTTTGACAAACAACAGCAGCATTGCTAAAGGAGCAGCAGCAGCTAAGGTGGTTGAGCCACTTTTTGCTACTCTCACACATCCAGAACTGAGCAGCTCCGGCCAGCACAGTGCAATGCAAGTGCTGGTTAACATTCTTGAGAAGCCTCAACGACTCGCTAGTTTAGACCTAACACCTAATCAAGCAATTGAACCCCTTGTCTTACTACTTGACTCTCCAGCACAGCCTGTCCAACAGTTAGCAGCAGAGCTTCTCTCCCATCTTTTGGCACAAGAGCATTTTCAGCGAGATGTCTTTGCTCAACAAGCAGTAGTTCCCCTTGTGAGGCTGGTTGGAGTAGGTGTCCCAAGCTTACAAAAGGAGGCTATCAGGGCGTTGGAGAGTGCATCCAACAGTTGGCCAAATGCAATAGTTGATGCTGGGGGTATAGAGGAACTTTCTGCACTCATCCTGCAAGTGGATCCACCACCGCATGCTTTATGGGAAGCTGCTGCACTGGTCCTATCCAATGTGCTGCGCTTTAGTTCGCAGTATTTTCTCCAAGTGCCAGTTGCTGTGTTGGTGAGGTTGCTGCGTTCAAGTAACGAGGCCACAGTGGTGGTGGCTCTTACTGCACTGCTTGTGCTGGAGAGGGATGATGCATCCAGTGCTGAAGGCATGGCAGAAGCGGGTGCTGTAGAGGCACTTCTGGAGCTGTTGAGGTGTCATCAATGTGAGGAAGCTGCTGCTCGTCTTCTGGAGGCATTGTTTAACAATGTGAAGGTACGAGATACGAGGGTGGCCAAGCTTGCCATTGCACCTTTGGCACAGTACTTGCTTGACCCACAGACATGTGTACAGCCAGCAAGGCTGTTGGCAGCACTGGCACTAGGGGATCTGTTCCAACTGGAAGGCTTGTCTCGCAGCAACGATGCAGTTTCAGCATGTCGTGCTTTGGTAAGCTTGCTGGAGGATCAGCCAACTGAAGAGATGAAAATGGTAGCTGTGTGTGCGTTGCACAACCTGGTTATGAATAGCCGTGCAAACAAGCGAGCAGTTGCAGAGGCAGGGGGCATTCAAGTGGTACAAGAATTGCTGAGTTCAAGTAATTCAGAGACTGCAGGGCATGCAGCCACGTTATTGAAGCTTGTATTTTCAACCCATACTATTCAGGAGTATGCATCCAGTGACATCATCCGGGCTTTGGCAGGTAATGACTCATTTTGAAGGCCAATGAGAGCCCTATTTTTAAGTTTGCAACAGTCTTGGATATGTTCTTCCTTCACATTCAACTAAAATGACTGGTGGGGTGCACAGCTGTGTTGGAGAAGGATTTGTGGGCAACAGCTTCAGTGAACGAGGATGTGGTCAAGGCTATTACTATAATGCTTGGTAACTTTGGTCGGTTGCGTGGGACTGATGAAGCTACACAAAGCATTCCTCAGCTGGTGGGTGCATTGAAGGCTGGTAACGAACTGGCACAAGAAGCCGCACTGGATGCACTTTATCTTCTGCAGGAAGCATGGTCCTCCAGTCCTGCTGAAGTTGGCAAAGCACAAGCCATGGCCACAGCAGAGGCAATTCCTGTGCTGCAGCTGTTGATGAGGGAGGGACCTCAGCGCTTCCAGGAGAAGGCTGATTGTTTGTTACAATGTTTGCCAGGCAGCCTGGTGGTCACTGTCAAGCAGGGACACAATCTCAAACTGTCCATGGGCAGTACAAACGCATTTTGTAAAATCACGCTTGGCAATGGTCCTCCTCGGCAGACCAAGGCATGTATCTCTGAGTTATTATTCACCATTTTATTTAATTTTCTTGGGGAATACAGTAAGCTTGCAGATTATGTTTTTCCTGAATATTTAGTAACATGGGAGGCTTGAATATTGAGACTAATAGCGTGTCCAAGAGAGCCACTCTGATGATGGAGGAGGGTTGCAGGTTGTGAATCACAGTACATCACCCGAGTGGCAGCAGGGGTTTGCTTGGGCATTTGATACCCCACCAAAGGGTCAAAAGCTTCACATTTCTTGCAAGAGCAAAAGTGCCTTTGGCAAGGTCAGTGGTGCCCTGCAGTACAATAAACCTCTGGATTATCTGTGAATGCCACTTGTGTTACAGAAAAGGAGTGGATGTTGAGCATAACACACGATTTTTGCTCATGCAATTTTGAATGTTTTTGGCAGGGTTCGCTAGGGAAAGTGACGATTCAAATTGACCGGGTCGTGATGGAAGGGACTGTAAGTGGACAGTACACCCTGCAGCCTGATACCAACAGAGATGGCTCAGCCCGGAGTTTGGAGGTTGAATTCCAGTGGTCGAACCGGTAAGAATTTGGTTCCTGTCACACAGTGGAATGGATTAGATAAGCATTAATCATCAACTAGACTGGTGTGTGAGCAAGTGAGAGAGGCACCTTGTCCTTTTGTACTTTAAACCTTTTTTGAGTCAACTAGAGCAGTCTTAAAAGCATATGCCAACAACCACCCCTTTGAATCGAGGGCATCTCTGATAGGTTTCTAAAGAAACTGTTTTAGTACAAGATACCCACCCACCAGCTGTCTCTCTCATTACAGGCAACTCCACTAGTAGCATTTTGATCCAACTTCAACTCAGAGTGCTACAAAAGTTGTGGGTTACTGTCTCCATGGCATAGATGTGTACCTTTTTGTTTTCTTTTTTCCTCTGCTGTCCATCTTTGCAGTCTAAGTAGTGTAATTCATTTGGGGATTTGTTTCTACATAATTCTTTTTTCTACAGCTGTCAATTCTGTCTGTTCTCCAGATCTCATAGCAGATCTGGTTCATTTTTAAATAATGGAAGCCTCTTGGCATTTATTTTTTGAGGTTCTGCACCTCAGGCACAGCAGAAATCCTTTGTCATCCTCTCTTTCACACCACGCACCTACTTGTTCCACTTCCTACGTCCTCTTCCTCTCATATGTTTGTATGAGACAGATTGTAAGTGACAAGTCTCATAAAGCTGTTGGCCAGCGCACTAGAGAGAGAGATAGTGTGTGAGTTATAGATATGCAATTTGCATGAGTCAGCAGCCGCTGTCTTTTGTGACTTGTACACAGAAGCTCTGGCCAGTGTTTGTTTGTGCCTCTGTGGCAGCAAGCTGAAAACTTCAAGCAAAGACCTGTAAGAGATGCGGTCCATTTGAGTGAGCCAAAGGATTTTATATTGCAACAACCTGAGGAAGAAGTACGTGCGTAGGTAGTCAGTTCTGTTGTTGCTTGGTGGCACGATTGCTTTTTTGTGTTTCATGGACTTTCTAGTCCTTTTGGCGTTGCAATGGTTTCTAGAAAATGTGTTGCACACAAGAAAAATTATGAAGGATAAAAACCAGCATTGGAGACAGTACAAGAACTAAATTACCCTGATGAAGAAGAAGAAGAAGAGGAGCTCTCTGGCAAGTCAGAAAACACATCATTTGATAGAGCAACAATTCCAAAACCATGTCCTTAAAACGTGATTTGATATGTGTAATCATCAATCTAACATGGTGACCATTTTGATAATACATTTCTGAAACGTCCACCCACTGCGCATAATACTTGCAGAAGGGCCCAATGTAAATGTGAGCTTCAAGTATTACACCATGGAACACGCTTGGGCAGCCAGGGTATTAATGTATCAGAACTAGGTATTTGATCATTTTTGTGAAGTGCAATTATGAGCCCTAAGTATCATGCTGATACCTGGCGGAGGTTTGGTGCAGTCTCTCTAATAACTGCCCCCAGAAGGGTTACTCTCTCCCTTGCAAGCAGAGCCCATACATTTTCTCACAAACACACACACACACAGACATACATATATGAAAGGAAAATAGGAGAGTACCTATTTCTTGTAGCATGAAAATGACTGTTATGCTTTCAAAAGAGGGCTTGGAAATGCTCATGGTTGTAATTTCCTGCAAAGCTTTTTCCTGTTTGAATTGAAGCTTTGTATGCTGGTGGTCTTGCACCACAACAGGTTTTCTTTTTCTTTCTTTTTGGGGGTAGTACCTATTTATCTCTTGCACCACCACAGAGATCAATAGAAGATCTCGAGCCTAGGTTGTTGCATTTGAGATCAATAAGAAGAACTTGTAGCCTAGGTTGTTGCATTTGAAATCAATAAGAAGATCTCGTAGCCTAGGTTGTTGCATTTGAGATCAATAAGAAGATCCTCGTAGCCTAGGTTGTTGCATTTGAGATCAATGGAAGATCTCGTAGCCTAGGTTGTTGCATTTGAGATCAATAGAAGATCTCGTTGTGGGTTTGTCATTTGATGATCATGATGGAGGAGAAGTAGGAGGAGGAGAAGGAGATACAAGGAGGAAAATTGGAGGGGGAAATTCCAAGATGTGTGATCAATGGAGTGAGGAACAAATTCTGGGAACAAAAAAAGAGACAAGATTTGTGATTTGAAGATTGGAGACGACATCATCATCATCATCATCATCATCATTGGAGTGAGGAAAAAAATTTGGGAACAAAAGAAGACACAAAGATTTTGTGATGAAGATGAAGACAACATCATCTCATCATTGGAGTGAGGAAAAAAATTTGGAAACAAAAGAAGACACAAAGATTTTGTGATGAAGATGAAGACAACATCATCTCATCATTGGAGTGAGGAAAACAAATTTGGGAACAAAAAAGACACAAAGATTTTGGGATGAAGATGAAGGAAATTGGTAGTACTAGTGATGGCTCGTCGTCGTTGATCACCAGTGTTGTTGCTAGTAGTGTTGCAGCAGCAGCAGCAGCAACAATAACAACAACAGCACAACCACCAGCACCATCATCATCATCGATCATCACTGAGGAAACAATCATCAAACAGGTTGTGGATTCTTCTTCTTCTATTGTTTCTGTTTCTTCTCCTTTGAGATTGCTTTTCAATTTGCACAAATCCTCTTGGTTGTTCGATGGAGAAGCAAAACCATAAAAGCAGCAACAGCAACACCAGCAGTGTGCTTGTATGTGCACGTCGTCATTCTTATTCGGTGCAACAAGGGTTGCAGCAGAAGAAGAGAATCCCAACTATAAAGAAAATCAAAAGCTTGTTGATGGTGCGATCACCCATGAAGAAGCTGTTGTTGTATCTTCTCAAGCTGCTGCTGCTTCATCGTCTTCTTCTTCCTCCATGATGCAGCAACAGCAACAGCAGCAAGGAGAATGTGAAGAGGACAACAACAAAGCAAGCACCTTATTCTCTCGCCGGATTGCAGGTCTAAGGAAGAAACGACAGCAGTCATGGTTTGGGCTTCCTGTAAGAAAGAGGAAGCAGCAGCAGCATACGACGATGAGCTTCTTCCATAGCCGCAAGCAACACAACAACAGAAGCAAACGGATTCTGAATTCGATTGCTGCAGCACAGGGCAGAATCTCTCAGGGCTCTTCTTCTTCCAACAAGAAGAGATGGGACTTACCCATTACAACTCAATGGTTGGTGATACACATTTTTTAATATATTTTATAAAAAAGTATTTAATTTGTTTGTGAAGGATTTAGTCGCCTGGGTACTTGAAATTATTTGGTCAATTTACATTAATAACAAGACATGCATTTCATTTAACATTTGATGCAATGGTAATATTGTTTTTATTGTGAAATATAAAATAATGATCATGGATGGAGAAACAAAAGAATAGCACAACCTTTTTTTCTGTAAACCGTGAGATACATGATGATAATAATTTACTACTTGCATATAAAAACCACAATATAAAAAAATCGTTCTTTAAGCAATGGTTGATTTTGAAGTTTTGAGTTTCATTTGTGTGGGATGTATATAATCAATGTTTTGACCATGTGACCTTTAGATAAATTCGGAGGTGTTGAAAAGTCAATTGTGAAAATAATAGAATTTATAAAAATGACATCAAATTACAACAAATGTCTTACCAAAAAAATATTTAAATATTTTGTACACATGAAAAAATTGGCAATCATTATGAAAAATCTTCCTTTCAACAATCCATTCATCTTCATGAAAGGGCTTTTTCACCTTTTTTAACAATAATTAATTGCCACTAAATCATAATACATTTAATTAATTGATTCAATATGTTCACTATCATGGCATAATATTTAACTTGGAACACAATCATATTCATGAATCTAAATTTGGATGTAGATATTGATGTTAACCTCATGATAACATCTAAAGTAAAAGAGGGGTCAAAATTAAAAGCAATTCATGTGTGAAATAATGATTGTAAGACTTGCCAATTTTTATAATTCATTTGAACTATAGAAATTCCTTTAATGTGCATTCAAAATCTAGAGGTGGTGGAATAACAAAAACCCATCAATGAACCAATTTGCAAGGTAGAACTTCCAAATAGATGTAATGGGTTATAATGTTAATATTGACTTATATGTGATAAAAAGAGACCACCTTAGCCCAAATTGCATCAAATTGTTGCATGTAAAACTTTTCCAAGAAGTTGATGTTAAAGGATCAATAAGTGAAACAATCCATTTTGAATGCATTACAATTAGTTGGAAGTCATATTGTTGAACATCTAAACCCCCCTGGAGATTAGGTTGCTTTAGTGTTTGAACATTAAAACATGAAAAATATCAATTGGTGGTGGCATTTTCATCAAAGCAAGAATTGTTTTAAATAATGTTCCACAATATTGCATTAATCTTTGAAACCAGTTTTGCTTTGGGAAAAATTACGAAGGCCAAGTACCATATTTTGATTGCCGCATAACTTTTTGCGACACAAATCTAACAACCATACATTTTTTAATATTTTGGAATCTATTGATATATGGACCTATAAAATATTTTGATCATTTCATTCCAAGAAATACCCACTTGTATGCCCAACACTAATTCATTGTCACCAAGTATGAGCCACTTGCAAAAGATGTTAATAGGTTGAAACATTCATGTACAAAGTGCCTAAAGGAATTATGAATGATTTATTCTCATTCAATTTAAGACCAAAAACTTTTTTACAAAATGCAAAGATCTCAAGCATTCTTTTAATATGTGATAAATAAAAAACATAACAACATATGTCATCTACATAACCTTTATAGGTAAGTTTTTCCTTGAGTTAACCAAATATTAATTTATGAGTTTGTCATGTTACAAGCAAGAGGTTCAATTGTAACTAAGAAAAGGAAAAGGGCCCATGGATAACCTTGTCTAATTTTAGAATATATATTGGAATCATAAGAGAAAACCATTTATAATCAACTTTCTAGTTTATTTGTTGTTTAATGTGAGGAACCAAAAATAAATATGGAGGACGGCGCCTTGGAGTAGCAAGCTGAACAACAACGCAAGCTGCCTTTGCTTGCTGATTCCTTGGGCTACAATGACGATGGAAAAACTTGGTCTTGGTGCCCATGTCTCGTGATGGGCTATGACATCTCCTCCGGTATGGGTTTAGGGTTTCGGGTTTCCGTGGTACAATTAGTCGACACCAAGGAACAAGACCATACACAAATGGAGGATGGAGCTGGAGGAGCTATGGTGGCGGAAGAAGCTCCAGGAGCTTCAGGAGGCGATGATTTTGCACCCTTTGTTGTTGCAAGTACCCAATCTCATCGAATGGTTGCTCGACTCGATCGCTCTTCCTCCCACCTGCACCATCACAGATCCGGCTTTCTTGCTAAGGATGAATTTAGTCCACAGATTCTGAAGAAACCTCTCTCTCTCTCTCTCTCTCTCTCTCTCTCTCTCTCTCTGTGTGTCTGTGTTACAAAGGAAGATTTGGTGTCTGTTGCATTCTGTGATCACCTGAGTTTGGGAAGGTTTGTGGATCTGTTGCATTTTATGTGATGATATTTGAAACTGCAGCCTGGGGAAGAAGAAGATTTGGTGTGTGTCTCTTACATTTTGTGAGCATTTCCCTTTTTTGGTATTTTGTTTTGCTTCTTCTTCTTCTTCTTCTCCCGGGGGCCGAAACTTCACCTCAAAAGTCCTTACATGGATTGCATCATCTTTGTGCTTGCTAATGTGGTTGTTTGAAGGAATTTTTAGCTGATTCCAACAATTCTCTTGTCATCATCAGTTTTCTTTTGGCTCACATTATGGGTGGTGGAGCTACCCAAGTTGTTAGAACTGCAATGAGTGTGTGCGTGTGTGTGCGTGTGCGTGTGTGCATGCTATGGGAAAAAACCAAACAATTTACACATTTTCAAGCACATGCAAAATCAATGCTTCTTCTGCACACATATACATGCAGACTTTAGTCTCTGGTATTATGTAGCACAGTAGTGGGCTTTATATCTGAATGAGAAGAAGAAACAGTCTTCTGTTTCCCATCTTTTCAACAGTATTTAGTTGCTGCTTCTGTGCTTATACAACAGATAGCTAATATACAAGAATTGACATTCTTCCTGCAATTTATTTCTTCACCAGAAGCTAAGGTGCCATTGTAACCACCAGTGTGGAATCATGGCAATGTGACAGAAAAACCAAAAATTTGTACAAATTGTGAAGAATTGGAGACTGTGTACTGAAGCAGCAGCAGGTGGAACTTCCAAACTTGATGCTGGCAATTATTTCAGTTGCAAATTCCAATCAGAGTCAGTATTCTTATTATCATCAAGGGGCAGCAGTGTACAGGGGAGCACAAAGAAACCATCCAGTTAACAATTCCACAAGTATGCAATGCCACCACTTTCATGGCATCAAAGCACAACTCAGAGTTTTCCTCAACACAAATTCTAGTGCACTTTCTTATAACTACTCAGTGACACATCCTGACAGGAGGAGTGCAGCAACCGTCCAGGCCAAAAGTTTGAATGTTTCGTCATTTTCATATTGTGATGATAACCACCTTAGTAACGTTGGTCATGGCATTGTTGAGAATAGTGCAAGCTCCGAATGCTCTATAAGTGATTCCTGGGGCAACAGTAATGTTGCCAACATCTGTGCCAATTGTTGCTGTTGGACATGCATGATTAGCCAAAATGCACGGCCTCTTATATCCAAGTTAGCACTGGAGTTCTTCAAAGTTGCCGAGCTCTTGCAAGACAAAACCATCACTCAATCATCAAGTATACGAGGTAGTTATTACTACATCCATCCCCATAAATACATTATGCAAAAGCACACGATAACTTCTTGTTTATACATTTTTGCATGTTATTCCAAATGAGGAAGTTTATTACAAATATATTGTGCACATTTTGATGTGTTATTGGAATTCATCATTGGTGGATTTGGTCAGGCTAGGACCAATGGGTTTTATTTCCAACATCCATTTGGGAAGCTTTTGCAATCTACACCATCATGCTCTTGATGAGATTACTATCTAGGATGGGATATAACATGTCGGGAGCTCTTGTGCAACAAAAACATGACTTGAATATTTATGAAACAATGACTTTATCCCACGTAGAACACATCAAAGACAAAAAAAAACACAATAAGTAGAAAGTTAAGCTCAGAAGGTGGGTGATTCGAAAATCAATCTATTGCAAGAACAATGGAGATAATTTAGCACCAAAGAATAACAAGGTGAATATAATCAACCCTAAATTGGTAGAACTGTAGAAACCTAAGGTAGAAAATCAACGGATGATGTAGATCTCTTTTTTCTTAAAACATTTGTGGATGTTTTTCTTCAATCAGAGGTTCCACATGCTGCACATAAATATGGGCCATGTTCTCTCAATTGTACATTAAGCAACAACAGATGAGCTTGGTACAATCTGCTGCAATTCCGAAACCTGTTTTGTATGATGCACTGTTGAACATTGTTGATGCTGCTAAAATTATTGAGAATACCCAATTGATTCATCTTTTTGCTTCTTATGTAACCGTTGATCAATTTCAAGCCCTTCAGGCACATCCCATTCACATCTCTTTGAACATATTTCTTGAATGGCAAAGTGGTTTGCTTCTTGGTTGTTGCAAAAATTGATATTCAGGTTTTGCTTGAATTTTGAAATGTCCTTTTGACCTCAAAATTTTTGTTAATTTTCTGCAAATTCATTGATCATGGAACCTGGTGTTTCTCACTTTCATGCTTTCATAATTGGCATCAAGACCAGACATTTTTTTTTCAAAAAAGTGAAAGGGCTCTATTGACTGGATGTTTTAAGCATTCAACTGAATGTAGATGTTTCAATGTGCATCCCATGTTATCAATCCTTCAAAATTTTCCAACGGTCTTTATATTTGGAATGTTTTTGTGACTTCTTCAGGGAAAGGTTGTTGACGATGGCTGTGATAATGTCCAACACAATGTGTTGACAAATGCTATGGATATACTAAACATGACATGCATTGAAAATCAGGTTTATTTGGTGTATCTCAATAAGTATGGCATTTTGCATCATGAATTTTAAACCTTGTTTTTGAACAAAGATAGGTGAAGCTATATTACCTTCACCACCAGTGGGTATGCTTAGAATCTGCTGGACCCAATTTTCCAATTCTGTGTCCAGCTGGTGTACCCACGCTGTGATAGACATTCAATGTCAATTAATCGAAGGTGGCAAGTTCTACACAGATCTTTCCACTCAGCAAATTGAAATCACAAATTATTGATCAGCACACACAGCACCATAAACATTTTGTGATTTTGATTTGTAGAGTGCAAAGATCTGTGCTGGACATCCTACCTTAAATTAATGTTGAATGTCTGTCACAGCATGGGTATATGACTGCAAACAAGCTACCAATCAATACACAGATCACCACAAACACTTCCGTAGCTTGATGGGTCCAGCAACAGTGCATGTTAAGCACCATAAGCACAGCATGTTATCTCTTGAACTGCACTGGTGCCACTGGTAAGCAGTACACTTCACTCTTGTCAGGGAACCGATCCATGAGAAGCACATCTGGGTGGTCATTGAGTTCATCAATGAAGCCAAACCAATAGATGACCATCCCAGGCCCATACCTGTTGACATAACTGCACACATGCCAATAGACTTCATAGTCATTATCATACAGCATGCTGTATGTTGATGTGCTACAACAATATAAGCAACTATCACTTTGAGGTATACATTATCTCAAAAGTGGGTGAGAAACAAAAGAGTGAGGGTAAAGGATAAGAGTAAAGGATAAGAGAAGGTATCATGTCTAACTCAAATTGTCTGCACTCATGAATCTGATAATTGAACTGACACCATTCACTTTCAAACAACTGCTCAAGCTATAAGCCAATCAGGTTGAATTTACAAATAAGGTTGCTCATTAGTGCCACTAAGGCGCAGAGATACAGATGTGAGCAAGAGAGCAACTTCTACACATCCAAAAATTAAACTGTCAGTTTAAGGACCCCATGGGACAGATGTGCTTTCCAATACCTTTGAAACTGGTCACTGGCCTGCATCTTGTGAGAGTGTTCATCTCCAAATGAAGCTTTGCTGTCAATCCAGTTCACCATACGTCCGCACACACCAATGGGGGCTACCAGCTTCACATCAGGAGTTTTGCTGAATCCTGCAGCTCGCAAATCATCTTCTGATTGGTACACAATCCCCAGACTTTGAAGATGCTCTCGCAGCAACATCTCATACCTGTGATTATGAACATATATGTGAATATGCATGGCATGTTTTGCTGTGAGTAACCATATTGATTAAGTCTTTTCCTATGTAATCACCAGCTCAAACATCACATCAGCAAATTTGTTGTTGTTTCCCACCTCCAAATTGCAGTGTAAGAAAATTAGTAGCATTGGACTCTGTAAAACAAAACCTACAGTCTCAAAGTCTCCTCTACTGTGGAAACTAGATTGACCTACGCCACCTCACACTGCTCAACCAGTCAGTCCAAAGACTAAGATGTGATATTATTAAGCTGTTCCAGAGTGCAAAAACTGTACAGCTTTTTCAATATACCTGCAGATCCAGAGTTTAGAGCTTAAGACTCCACAACCAACACAAAAGGGCAGAAATGTATGCAAAGATCCAGTTCTGTACATTTTTGTCTTGAGAAACTTACTCAAGTCCTGTAACCCGGCGTATCATCTCCACATTAGGAGAGCTCACAGGATCATTGTCAATACATCGATACACATCTGCACAGAGCCTTGTCTTTGAAACAGGATTGAAGACGTTTGAAGCATCTTTGCAACCAACTGGCACTTTGAAGATTGTGGGAGAATCTGGAAGGCTTGTTGGGTCCCTTAGGCAGCTTGTAATCTGATGCTTCTGCAAGCCTACCATATGCTCCAGCAAGAACCGCACTAACAGACATGGTGGGATATCAAAATCCTTGCTTATGTCCAGTATGTCTTCCCCCGACGTGTACCTTCATTGTATACAGCAGATGCAGGACGTTGAATCATGAGTAATAATCCATTTAGCATCATGGATGACACACTTATTCACTGAACCTGAATACACAGGAAACTAGTGCTATCTGCTACTCCAAGTTCTACCCATGTTGTTGGTCAAACCCTAATGATCCATGATCCTCAATGCACTACAACAAAGGGGGAAAAATAACAAGAAGCATGAAGAATACGTCTAGAACTTAGATTGCAGATGCATGACTTTCAATCATGAGTCATAATCCATCTAGCAGCATGGATGACGCACGTATTCACTGACTCTGAATGCCGATTACACAGGAGACTAGTGCTATCTGCTACTCTAAGCTCTACACACATTGTTGGTTCAAACCCTAATGGTATATGTCAAACCCTTGTGAACCACGATCCTCGATGATCTACAACAAAGGGGAAGAAAAAGAATAAGCATCAAATATATATACATCCAGACCTTAAATGTGCACAAGTCGATTGTTCCAGGAATCGGGAGCAATCTGTAACCAAAAAACAAAAAACAAAAAACAAAAACAAAACAGAAGAAAAAAAAGAAAGGAAAGTACCTTGCGATGTATTCCTGAATTCGCTGCCGGGCCCGGAACTTGGGATGCTGCAAACGAACGTGGCGGGAGCGCTCTTGAGAGCGAATTGCCATCAACGTGTCATATTGTACCCAGGTGTATTTGGAACGAACGGCGTCTAAGACCTTGGTGTCCTTGTGCAACAAGGCTTCACGAAGCTCCTCATACTCTGCTGCCTTCATATCTTCTACAACTTTCCTTTCTGGTTTTGCTTTGTTATTAGAAAGGTTTACAGCAACAAGAGTGTGAGCAAATGATCACGGCATCAAAATCTGTCTTCCATGTGGTGCAATTGTGTGCAAAAACATATATGGGACAAAAATCTCTTCCTTACAAGTGTTAAATGTAGGCAAAGAGAATATAAGGATAAAATGTGTTCCCTCTCTCCCTTTTTTCCTTTCGTTTTATCCAATTTTAGACTTGGTACTTGTCCATTTGTGGGACAAATTGTAGCATTCCCATGTTCTCCCCCACTGCAACAAAATATGGTTTTCTTCTCACACAATAATAGCTCTCTGCTGCAAGAAAATATGGTTTCTCTCACACAATAGCTCCCCCGCTGCAAGAAAATATGGTTTTTCCTCACACAAAAGGCTGTGTGGCTCATGACTCATGTGTGAGGTAATGTTTACAGTTTCATCCGTTGCTATGTACAATATGCAATGTTTATTGTGGCATATATTGTGTCAAAGTTCCAATTTGACATTATGTTATGCACATATAACATTCATGTTTTTTTGTGAATGAAGTTTGTACAAGCACTGATGATGTACATTTGCTCTTGGAAGTTGTGATGATACCTGATAGCTTTCTCTCTGGGACTACTTGACTATGCGGGTTGGTAGGCAGTCAATCATGGGCTGCCAATATCAGTCTTAGAGGGAGCCATGGCAGTGAGCAAGGAATTTTTTGCCGTGCCAGAGGATGAAAAACAGACCAAGATTATGAAAAAGGAAGGTTACAACATTACAAATCAACATTGTACTCAGTCCGTATGACATGAAATTTGGGCAGCCAGGTTTACTACATATTGCAGCCTGAATCTCTAAGCATCAAAGACAAATGGCCCTCCACACCTGCTCCATACAAGTAGTACTCCCAAATTTGTCTTCAGTCCAAAAATTCAATATGCATTAGATTTCCTTCACAAAGTCTCAGATCATCACCTTCATCATGAGTAGCAGAGGTATGTGGCCATCACTGCCCACTGACTTCATCAGCTCCTGATAGTGGGTGAAGATAAAAAATCTGCCAAAAAATTCAGGCAAACCACTATATACAATCCCTGCATATTGAGTTTTCCCCTGCATTTTCAAATGCAACAGGAAGACTCACTCATGATGTTACACAGCACTGTGTGTGAAGAACTCACTCCCTGCACACTCCAGCATGCAATGATTGTTCAACGAATTGAAACACCAGGATGGTCATGGATTATGGGTATTCCCAGGTCAAACAAAAGCTTCTGAAAACATTTTGATAGGAATTAGTCTCACACTATTGCTAATTAAAGCATCAACATCTGGACACTCAAAACTGTTGTGGGCCATCACCATTGCTTATTATCCTCGTACTGTCACTTATTTTGATGGAAACATATATATAGCGTCCCTAAGAAGAGGGCTTGATCAAAAGCAATGAACATTGAGAAACATCAGAATGACATCAAACTATGAAAAAATTTGATATCCATATGGTGCAGGTTCATACCCCCCCCCACCTCAATTTGGAGGTTGAAAGGTTGTATCATCAAGATTCCACATTGGACACAGCAAACTTCTTACATCCAATTCCACTTGGAATGCTGACAGAAGGTATCACTTCTTGCATCTTCTGAAGCAAAAGCTGCAACAATTCAGCACCACTTGTGTCCCCTCTCACCTGCAGGTCAGTCGTGATACAAAAGAGTAGAACTGTTGTTATCTGCAAGGAGTAAGGAAATATGTCAGAAGAACAAAATACATGGTTGCACAATCATTGTCTGACAAGCTGAGAAAAGTTTTACACTGCCTCAGCCTCTCATAGCATCTCAGAATGACCAAGAATCAATGATGCCTCAAGTAAACTTCTCTGCATTCCTTGTCATGGCAGGTTCCACAATGTGTCAGAAACACTCCTGAAAGGGAAGAATCATATCTCTTTTGGAGAGCTCCAGAATTTAAGGAAAGAAAAACTGAATGCCCTGCCCTATAGTCATCTTGTCAACAAAGCTGCTGTGTCCATTTATGACAGGAGTTGTGCTGTCTGTCCTTGTATTTTCTGTGTTCCTTGTGTCCCTGTTCACAATATCTGCACCTGGACTGTTATACACTGAGCTACTGGCAGAACTTGGCAAGCTGACTATCGGAGACCCATGTACCCCAACATGTGGTTTCATAAACCTGTGCTGTGATTCTGCATCTGTTAGTGACCCTAAGTACTGTCCAGCACCATCACCGCCATATCCTTTACTTGAAACAAGGGCTCCTCCTGTGTAGCTGCACACCGATGAACAGTTTCAATCAGGCTAAAAGGTCTGGAGTTTTTTCATGCTGGTCACATGCTCCAGCAGTCCAGGGTGAAAATAATAGTCACACTGGATATGCACAATTGGTTCTTAGAAAGTTTGCACAGATTTGTACCGAGCAAGTCGTCCAAACCCTGATCTGCAATTGTCCAGGTGATTGTACTGGGGCAATAATGCACGTATGACTCATTTGCACAAAGTCACTCTCACCTGTGTCCATTCAGTGTGGTATAGGGACTTGCGACAATGGCCTTTTTTACACCAGAGCCTTGAATGTTGAGCTTGGCTATCTGCAATGCTCGCAAAACGTCATTTGCCTTGTTACTTGCTTGACCCACCGATGCCTGAGATTTATGAGCAACCTTCTTTGGACTGTCCCAGCCAAGGTGGCCAGTGCTAAGAGGTGGGTTGCTCCTTGGGGGAACTGTAGCATCTGGCAAACCTCCATTATCTTCTGCCTGCAAGTGCTGAGGGTACCCTGATCTCTGGATTACCCAATGCAGCATACCTTGTGTGAGGATGCAAAAAGTGGAATGAAAAAATGCAGATACAAGTGCATGTACTTCTTAACTACTTCACAATTACCTGACTAGAGGCCCAAGGCCTGATCTTGGAATAAAAGGGTCTAACCTGTCCATTGCTTTCATTGTCTGGTTTGTGTGGAAATCCCATTTCACTGAATTTTTGCTTCTCTCTGTACTGCAAGTCTTCATCACCTTGCCAGACAATACTATCTGCTTGTGGTCTCCAGTTGCTTCCATTGACTCCCTCTGGTATGGTGTCTCTGGATATGCCTTCTCTTCGCCTGCGATACATCTCCCTTCCCCTTTCACTGTCCCTCAAGTAACCAGAGGAATGATCAGCCCTCAAATGGCCTCCATTAGAGCTAGCATGTGAGAAGGACAGCCTACTCTCCTTGTGCACCTGAAGCTGACCATTGCCTTGTCCTTCAATAGAAGTGTCCAACATTGATGATATACTCTTGTAATCTGAAAAACTGCTTCGGCGAGCATCTTCTGAAAGTCTAACTGGAGAATAAGCCCATTGAGGATTGTGCACCTCCTCCACATCTGGGGGTTCTCTTCCACTGTAAGATACAACATCCTCATGAAATCTCCTCTCGTAAGAAGTAGCCTGTGAATAGTTCAAGTCATCTGGCTCTTTCTCCAGCTGCCTACCTGAACTGCCATGGCCTTCTGATCTGGCAAACCTAGTAGATGAGATTATTACACTAGGGTCTATTGACCGCTCCAGTCCTGACTCTTGCTGCCCTGGAATTGCTTCCTCTGCTCCACCTGTAGCCTTAAGGTGTCTGTTTCCTGATACAGGTGTGTCCACCCTCTCCAATTTAACAGAATGAGGAGAGTCTGAGACTGCCTGCAATGTATTGATATGAGGAGCCTGCAAGTTCACTTTCCCATTTCCAGAACTGATTGGCGAATTCACAGCATTGTGATTATGTATTAGGTCATCATGCAAGGGTGCAGCATGTGGTGCATCTTCTGTTGTCTCTGTCAAAATTCCTTGCTGAGAATTTTTCTGTGGGCCAGAAAATGGGCTTTCAGCCTTGTTACTTGTATGACTTGAATGCCCTTCCTTTCTGATCTTCTTGCTGTTACCAACCTGTCAGGGGAAAAAAGGACAGCTTGGTGAAAAGATGAAATATGTGGCATGAAAAGCTGGAGTTGGGAACTTTGTGTTCAGGTCAAAATGCAGATAGGAAACAGAGACACTGAAGGTACCTTCTGCCGGTCTAGCTTCTGCTGAGTGTAGTAATTCTGCTCCCATTGTCGCTGCACACTCTCCTGAGCCTCATAACGCTCTATCAGCTCTGCCACATTCTTGGGCTCAAAGTCTGTCTTTGCTGGATTCTTCAACTGTAAATCTCCACCCAACACTTGACTGCATTCTTCATGTACTGCATGTTGAAATAGCGACATCAGAAACCCTTCATACATTTAAACACAACCTGCGCTTCAACTGCAGAGATGGAACTTAACCTGTGTGTTACATCTAGTTACCTTTTATTTGCATTCTGCTACCATTAGCCTCCACCATGAGATCACCTCCAGCCTCCTGCTGCAAAGCTTTAGCAGTTGACGGCAATGAAGGCCTCTCTTGTGTGGCCCCTGAAGACTGTTCATTGTGGTTCTTGGTGATTCTTCGATCATGCTCTGTGCCAACTTCAGAGATTTGTGTGTCCATGCCTGGATCTGAATTGTCATTGCCACCATTCTGCAGGTTCAGGCCAGTAGTATTGATGGTTTTTGGAATGATGCCTTGAAGGACAGCAGGTAATTGTGCCATCCAATTTGGGAGCTCCTCTTGACTTCCATCCTTAGCGAGGGCTGTCATCTCCTGTGTGATCTGATGCCACATATTACGCAACCGTTCCTCCCGTGCAGATCTGTGTGATCCATTGCCAAATGTCAGTTAGAAAACACAAGCCAACATTGATGGGAACAAGTCTATCACATGAGCTGCTTATGTGGCTCTACCTTCTTTCTTGCCAATTTGTCACAGGATGTGATGGCTTCAATTCTATATAAGGATCAGACCTCACATCAGATATGTTACTGGTAGAAGTATATTGCACTGACTTTGAGTTGGTCATAGCCGTTGCTTTCTTCTCATGTCCATTCTCAGTCTGCAGCACAGGCTTCCCATGAATCAGGTGGGAGACCCTGGCTGTGTCTGCTTCCTCTTGGTGTGGAACAGAAGGCTCTACAAGGTCTTTGTGGTCATCTGCTCCTCTTTGAGTCTCCTTTGCAACCACATTCATGGTTCCTTCAGTATCTGGAACTTCTGTTGGGGTCTCAGTCCTGAGAGCTTCCTCACTTTTCATTTTCAGCTTCAAAAGAGCTTCTTGCTTAGCTGCTTCAGCTTTATTCCGCAGAAGAATCTCCTCCTCCAATTTTCCCTCCAATTCAGTCACCTGTGCTGGAAGGATTTAGTGAAGTAAACTGGGTCATAGATGACAACAGTAAAACACACAGGCTCCTGCTGACAGAATTCTACAATGAGTTTCTATTGAGAACCTTACCTTCTTTGCAAGTTGTTGCACATGCTCTTTAGCAGCCTTTGAAGCTGCTCGCTCAGCCAACAGCCTTGCTCGTAGAAAGTCAATGGTTGTGACAGATGTTTCATCACCTGTTGACGGCTTCCTGCACAAGGAGGTTTAGCTTCAGCTATATAAGCCTTGCATCAGAGGGGGGGTGGGAGAGCAAATAAAAGGTTTGGGCAAAAGTCAAAATCTTGCCTGCACCACAAAAAAGAATTGTCTCAGAGCTGCCAACCACTTTTCAGAACAAGACTCTTGATGCAATGTCATAACCCAGAGATGCAATTGATCCTCACCTCTCAAGTCCAGAAGCAGCAGCATCTGCACCACCACTCTGCTCTAAGGTGGGCTGCTCTGCTCTTGCCACAATTGTTCCGCCGTTAGCTTTGGGCTGCTGCTTTTCAACACTTTGATCACCACCCACTGCAACACCATGTCGCAGATTTTCTTTGATGACTACTTCCTGAGGCAGATAAGTATCCACATTGGTTAGTACCACAACATCCCTGCCTCCTTTCTGTGCCTGCTTGCCGAGTGTATAGGTCTTGTCAGCCTCTTTGTCAACAACATCTTCTTGTCTGAAAGACTTCCATCTCAACGGTGTTAAGGGGCTCAATGATGTTGCAACTGGTGGTACTCTTGGCACACCCAAGTGCCCACTCAAGCTGCTGTTGTCCTTCTCATGCTCAGACAATGTCCTGGACTTCCTGCAGTCACCAAGAAAAAAAACGAAAAACCAAGGAATCTTAGACCACAATGCTCTGCAGCCAGTAAGTCATTGCCTGCTGATCCTTACACAGCTTACATTGTCCCTATCTGTCCAATTCCATCAGACAGAGGGCAAGTAGGGAAATCTTCTTATGTTTGGTGAAGAGGCTCTTATGTACAAATGCAAACCCAGGCATTGGTCTTCTCTCTCTCTCTCTCTCAAGAACAAGGATCTCCTGACATAGTACCAAGAAGGACAATGTTTTCCAACAGTTTGTCCATACAGTAGTAGCAGTGGAATTTGTGCAAGAAGAACAATAGACAAACAAGAGTACATTGTAAGGAGCAGCAATCCATCGGCATTGTTGCACATGGAAAAACTAGCTCTTTATGTCCATTGATGGACAAGCAAGCAAGCAAGAAAGAAAGAAAGAAAGAAAGACGAGTGAGACTGCTATTCAGTGTCTATCACTGCTGCACCACCGATAGAAAAGCAGAAGAATCCACAAGAATGTTGTTGTTGCAATAGGAACTGTTCATCAAGAGCTCGGAAGAAAACATCTTTTTCTTCCACCTCTTTTTTCTTCTTACCTCATGGAGAGCTGCCAAGAGGGAGAGACTTTGTCCACGCTCGTCGTCGTCGTCGTCTCCTGCTGTTGGTCCACAAGAAGCTGCTCTTCCTTGGTAGAGGAGGAACCGCTGCTGCTGTTACTGCAAGCGTCAGCAGCAGCAACAACAGACATCGCTTCTTCTTCTAATGCCACAGGCAGCTTCATCATCAAAGCACCATCGTTATTATTGCCAACAGCACCTCGAGGAGGAACGTCGCCATTACGGAAGAAGAAACCCCGGGACAAATTATCACTGCTCTTCCTCCTCTTCTCCTCCGTAGTGATGATTCTCCCCTCCTCTGTTGTTCTCCTCACAGCTGCCATCCCGCCGCAACACCTCTCATCTTCTCCCTCCCTACTCAACAATGCTCATACTTCCCTCTCTCCTTCTCCTTCCTCCTCTTCCACCACAGCTTTGTTTTCTTCCTCCCTCTTCTGTCTCGTCTCCTCTCTCTGTCTCTCTCTCTGTCTCTCAAATCTCTTTGTATTTCCCTGTGTCTTTCTCTCTTTGTTTCTTGACTACTGTGTTTTCTTCTGTTTCACGCGCTTTCCAGTATACGATTACGGCGTCAACGTACAAATCTCTGGCTCTTTGTAGTTTGTACCAGTGATACAAAATTTCGATTGAGAGACAATGCAAATATAGTTTTTACAGGATGATTTGATGATTGCAAAAGCTACGCACATGTATGTATTCTCCTTGTTCTCTTTGTTCTTCTTGTTTCGCAACTGTTGCTTTGCTCTTTTGCCTCTCCCTTCGTCTCTCTCCTCCTCCTCCTCCTTCTTCGTCCGCGCTTGCTGCTGCTGCCGCCGGCGTCGATGAGCTTCGCATTGCGCGACAAGAGGAAAGAAACTCTCGCTCTCTCTAGAGCGGCATTTGTTGCAAGAGGAGGACGACTCAGAGAGTAATAAATGCAAGTAATTTTTATTATAAAAAAAAAACCAAAACAAAACAAAAGATCTCCATGGGTATTAATATTAACATTATTATTAATAAAAATAATTAAGTGTTTTTTTTTTGTTTTTTGTTTTTTTTCAATTTTGTGATGTTGCTCAAGTGGCAATAGTCCATAAGTATATTTAGCCAAATTTGGCGATATTGAAAATAATAAAGTATAAAAGTCATAAGTACCCTCTCATATTTTAGGAAATTATGGCGATTTTCGGAATTTTTTGGCAATTTCTGTTCTTTTTGGCGATTATTTTCTCCAAAAAATAAATAGGGAATTTAATTCGCCAAGAAAATTTGCGATTTATTTATTTTATTTATTTTCTAGGTTTGTAGCCCACGCCAAAATAATAATAATAATAATAATAATTTTAATTTTAATTCTAAAAAGAACCAAAAACAAACCCACAGTGTTTTGCTATTTCTCAATTTTGTGATTTTGCCATACTGGCGATCATCTACAAGACAATTTATAAAATTTTGGCTATAGACCGGCTATGAAAGTATAATTCTTTTTTTAATTCTTTTATATCCTGGCTACCCTAATGTGCTTGAGAAAATATGTAGTATATACATGAAAGATTTTTTGGAAATTTTTTTTTCTTATTTTTTGGCTTTTAAAAAAAAGGGAATATATTCCAGTGAATATTATGGTACTGAAAACAAATTCGCCATATGTGAATTTTTTTTCTTCTTCGTTGTGGCGAAATTTCGCCAATTTGGCGAATTTGTTTTCGTCAGTCACTGTGTAGCACGACTTAATTTGGGACCAGACAAAAATCCAACTACCTACAGGAGCAAATTATTTTTAGAAATCTTGAGATTTGATTTGATTTAATCAATTTGCAAAGAAATATAAGTCATTTTTTGAATAAAATTAATTATTGGAGAAAAGAGAAATGAAAATTTTCAACTCCATTTAAATTTATTATTATTATATATATAATATTAGGTTTCTTCTTTGTAAACTTTGAATTTGGCAAACAAAAAAAATCCAAAATGTTTTTCTAAAATATCATGTTACTTTGAAAATCTAAAAATTCTTGATTTTTTTGCAATTGCAATTAGCACAACATATTTTGAGCAAAGAAATCTAAAATAATGATCTAATATAATATTACACCATCTTAGCTGAAAATCTAAAACCTTTTATAAAAAAAACCCTTGATTTTTTGGGAGCTTAAATCCAAAATATAGATCTAAAATATCACACATCTCACCTCTCAAATCTAAAATCTAGAATCTAAAAAATATCCCACATATTATCTAAAAATCTTAAAAACTCAAAAAAAAAAAAAGTTGATTTTTTGGGGGGGGGGGGCTTATAAAATTAAAACAACAAATTCTGGTAAAAAAAATCAAATTAAAAGATCTAAATTATGGCAAATCTTACCTAACTTTTTTATTATTAAAGAAATTAATTTACAACCCTGAATTTTTTGGGGATACTTCACAACCAAAACTTGTAGTAGAGAGATATTCTCAATATTGAAGGAATTATATTTGGATTAAAATCCTAATTTAAAAAAAAAACTAAATATCATCATAAGGTGAACAACTCCCTTTTTAAGCCTCCCCAATTTTATATGTTCCCATGTTCCCATGGAATTGTACATGTTCCCATGTTCCGATGGAGGATTGTTTTGCTTTTATGAAACGAGAAAGAAGCGAGGAAATAAAAAGAAAAAGAGTTGCAAACCGAAGTTTGTCACGACTCTTTTGACTCGGTTTTCTTTCTTTCTTTCCTTCCTTTGTCCGTAATCCGGACAAAAGAGTAATCCCATCAAGTCCGGCTCTGTGGCACACACACTTTTCTAATGACAGCTAATAATTTGTTTCTGCCACCAAATGCCAACAAAAATCTCTTGCAGAGACGGAATGAGGGGTGGGGAGGGCCCCCCTCGTCCCCATACCATTCATAACTTCCACACACACCCCCCCCCCCCCCTTCCCCCCACAAATATGAACGCCAAACCGCGGGGGTTTT
>Ga0116227_10004683_pt1 | contig 29551 bp, 28 predicted proteins | sample S1TSphgellanicum_FD_89693 | JGI IMG/M metagenome (GOLD analysis project Ga0116227, IMG submission 89693) | Host-associated microbial communities from peat moss isolated from Minnesota, USA - S1T2_Fb - Sphagnum magellanicum MG | ecosystem: Host-associated > Plants > Peat moss > Unclassified... | reverse complement strand
TAACTAACTATTATAAATAAAAAAATTAAATCCAATTAATATGCCACATGGCAACTTTTGATTATGCCATTTGTAAAAATAGAAAATCATACAAAAAAAGAAAAGATAATGATGAAAATCAAATTTTAAAAAAAAAAAAAAAAATTGTCCAAAAATCTCCATAGTGCCACGTGTCACATTTTGATGGATCAATGAAAAATAATGCAAACATCATATTACCATGATAGTTACAAATTAGTTGCATTAAAATGGCACAATAATAACTAAGAGAGAATTTAAAGTTGAAATTATAAAAACATTATAAACTATGAATAAGAAAATGTTTGGCCTTGTCAAAAAAAAATAGGATCCTAACCTTAGGCCACCACATGAGTTGGGCATGCATTTTTTGAATTATGGTGTATTACATGTAAGTAAGTTGGACACATTTCCTACTTTTGAATAATGATGAATTAGCCCAAATTTCATCATTTAGGTCATTTCATTAGCTTGATAAACTTCAAAGTAATTTGCAAGTCAGGAACCTGTTCAAAACAATGTTTCCAATGCTTCTCAAGAATTGGTGAATTGGTGAATTGTTCGTGTGTTGTCGAATCCCAACAAATAATTCAACTACTACCTAATGAATCAAATTCTGTAATTTTGATTCATCAAGGCCGAAAAGTCATGGATTGTCTCCTAAAAGCTTCAACAAATGTTTTTCAAGAACTTGTTGGCAAACATCTTAATTACCATTGCATACAATCTTGTAAACTTGTAGGTGGTTATGTTCTGCCTAGAATCCAACTTGCACTTTGAACTTTGGTTCGATTTGTTGTTGAACTCCTTATGGTTCACAATAGGATATGAAGGTTTGCAAGAGTTCAACACAACTAACAACACTACCTAATGAGTTTATGATGGTTAATGTTATATTTGATCAACGAGTTCATAATTATAGTCAAATGTCTCTTTGTCAAATTAATCAATGAGTGGTTTCAATCTTTCATATCACCAATATTAAGTTCATTGATACTATGTAACTCACAAAAGTTATGTAAAGCCCATGATGATGCATAATGCTTTATCCATACACATTGACATGTTTTTCAAAACATATCATTAGTTCTTAAACATGTCAAATGAATTTTCAGTCACAATTTGGCATGCATTCTTCAAAACGTTAAATTAGATTTTGTTAATCATAACAAGGATCTGAATTTTTAATTTTAAAAAAACTTACGTAAGATGTTGCATCATGTATAGCACGTTTATGCATGTAACATATTCTTTTAATTTTTTATCATCTTCTCAATTTCTTTTGCATACACCTGTTGTGCCTTATTGAAGTGTTCAATTAATACCAATTGGGATACTAACTGACTACTTGAAATTGACTAACCAAGTGAGAGGAACTGATTATCTAAAAAGAAATCTAGTCAAGAAAATAAATTTGCACCATGAAATCTATGTTGAAGCTATGGAGAGCAAAGTGATCCAATGCTATCCCTAATTCTTCACCAAATAAAATTGAAGTTAATGGCTACTCTTTAAACCAACAAAAAGACTGGAAAAAACAAGCAAAAAAAAGACTAAACTATGTTTATTGATCAGATTTTACAATACTCGGGTGGGAAGATACCACTTTTCCAAATGCAAAGATGAGCACACATTGAAGCCTATTCAGATGACCATCCTTTGCTTGCACAACATATAATCCATAAATTGGAAGGATTACAAGTAGACATTTGAAACATCAAAAGAGGAATTAATTGCAGATGTACAGACCTTCATGACAGCATCAGTCTGTAGGAAGTGAAGGCATTAAGTCAGTTGGCCTCCATGATGGCATGTTCCAAACACTCATCAGAAGCAACTGCATTGTTCTTTTGAAGAAAGGAGTGGAATATTTATGAAGGAAGTTGTTAACTTACTACTATGCTTTCTGGAAAAACAGAGTGAACTTCAAGTGTGATTTATGAAGAAAGGAGCAAACTTACTGGTGTCAGTTGAGAGGTAGCTTCAAAGTAGCTCCCGCATATTGGTAAATCGAGCTCAATACAACACGCTCAGTCTCTCTGTCAAAGACACAGAAATTCTAACCTTCTTGTTCCTCTCTTTTGCAACCAGTTGCCAAAGAGAAAACATTTGCAATCAAAAGAATAGTCAGAATATCTCTGGTTCAGAGTCGGAAGCCTCCAATATATTATTGAACTTAGCATGAGATACACCAAACTCTAAGAGTAAACCAGAGCAGGGAGGTAAAGGTAAAGAATAGTTCCCTACATTCAAGCTCAATAGCCAATGGAATCAGTTGAACAAATGGCAACAGGCTCTTTGAAACTGTTCAGGAACTCCAGGAACTCTAAAAACTAGTGACACCATATGGCCATTGAAACAAATCAGCGGGGCATTGAACAATGTACATATAGGCACCTGAAAGTACAAATTCACTAATTGATTCCTCTTTAGTGCCAAAGAGCATTCACAATAAGGCAACTGACTCTTGCTAACTATGCCAGTAAGGAAAGGGATTGCAGCAGTAGCCTGAGATAATACACCAGTCCCTAAAATGGTGACAAAATTTTGAATTTGTGAAAACCTTTATGCCTCAATTTACAGATTGCCCATTCTGATCTCCTGGATTGCAGTGCACACAAAAAAAAAGGAACTCTTTGAACTTGACAAAGAAATGATTTGCTCTACCTTACAAAGGGCAACCAATCTGACTATACCATGCCAAAATCTAAAAGGTACCACCCAACTGAAATTTGAAAGTACTGCAGATCTTACTGCTGCTGAGGGCATTATCTCAAGTACTGTCAGTCCCAAGAACTGAACCTTTGCATAGCAGAGCAGACCTCGTCTCAGAGAGTCTTGTCAAGGAGACAACTATTTTCTCACATCATCAGAGTCCACCTTCACCTGCATGTTTATGAAGCATGAGCACCAAATTCAGAAAACATCAATGGGTTCCAACCATTGGACGCAAGAGGACACATAAACATCAATCAGAATTAGCCTCCAGGTGACCAGATGATGTGAATTCAACTATGTCACTGCATCCACAAGCTGAAAGTTTTAACAGAGGCTGCAATCAAGGTGTACCTGCTTGAAATGGTTCTGCAAAGCAGTCTTGAGTGATCCCTGAAGATTTTCTCGTGATTCTGTGTCACTTGAACTGGCCAAACATCTTTGTAGACGATCTAGCAAGGTGTAAGGGAACCATACAGCACACATGTGTTTACGTTTTATGATGTCTGCTGGTCTCTGCATTCATTATTAACATCCAATGTTAAAATCATGAACATCTTCTGAAAGTCAACCCAGAAAAATATGCCAGGAGAATGAGAACCCATACCAAGCTACTCCATGCTTGAATATACTCAAGCACAAGTGAAGTGGCCTCTGCAAACCGCTCAAAGTCCAGATAGATGCGAAGAAGCGCTGCTGGATCAGCACCTTCACCTGCCATGCCAAAGGCACTTGCATTCCTTCCACCCTGTAAGTGCAAATCAGTTGATTAGAATTTCAGCTACCGAAATGCTAAAGACACACTGGAGAGAAGAGGACAGGATGTGAAAGGTAAGCTTGCCTTGCTAGTTTTCAGATTACCATCATGTATTACTGTTTGGGACAGGCTGTTTGGATCTTCTTGCAATGTCACCTGTTTCTCTCACAATTGGAGGGTTGGTACTTGGAAATGAAACAAATGCAGACAGAAGGCCAAAGTAAAGTCTGCTTGCCTTGAATATATCAACAAGCCAGAGAGGAAGCTCCATGTGCCTGTCGACTGTCAGAATGGATTCAGCAACCACCACTGGTAGCCGTGGATTCATGACTTTGTACTTCTCCTGCAAAGGGATAGGGAACAGATCAGCCATTCAACAGTCAAGTAAGGGTGACAAGGACCTATTGAAGTTGTACTGAAATAGAGTGCCTGTGCTTTTCATTTGATGCCCAGAAGGAGCTGTTACCAAATATGACTGCAGAGCTTGCCAAGCAAATCGGGCAGTTCCAGTTGCTGGCAAATTAGCTACTGTCTGTTCTCCATTCACCAATGCAGTGGCTTCATCAACATCCTCCTTGACAGACGCTGTCAGTAAGAGCCTAGTTACAGGTTCTCCAATAGTTCTACAGGAAAAAAACCTTGCCTCAGAACAATGGACAGCCAGGGTAGATCTGATCATGAAGATATGCTGCTCTTATTTGACCAAAGTGTATCTTTTCAATCATGAAGATATAGTGCTCTTATTTGACCAAAGTGCATTTTTTCAAAAGAGCTGCTATAACAAACAGATAACAACTTCAATAAAGCACAAAATTATTTTTCAAATGAGAAAATGCCAACTTCCGTTGTGATCTGAAACCCATACAATTGTGTCATTAGCAAACAGTATTAGGTTCAAAAGGAGACTCACAGCAAGGATCTTGAAGTCGCCTCCTGTATTTGGAGCGTACAGCAATTTCTTGCCATCACTTCCATCACTTTCTCCAGCTCCCTGCAGATCACCATCAAAAGCTCAATGAATTTATGTAAGAAAGGATCCATATAGTGCATGCACAATCATGGGGCTCAGACAACGACATGACACAGCTCAAAGTCAAAGTGGCAAAGCCCAAGTACAAACCTCTTTTGTGAGGAATCCTTCCAGAAAAGAAAGAGGAGTGAGAAGGCAGTGTCATATAGCCTGCACTGCACTAGTGACCAAACTACTTCTTCTGGGGTTGCATTCCAACCTGTCCACCAGACTTTTCAGCATCAGAATTTCACCAACTGCACCTCTCAAGTTTCTTACATGACAATCAGAGACAAAAGCTGCAGGAAAAGTGCAAGGGCTCTGTGTACATTCATAGCTGTGGAGATTCTCAGAGATGACTTACATGGTGATCTGGAGCATGTCACTCACCTACAGCAGGATGCTTGATGTCAGAATTTGCAAGCTGCATTCTGGCCTTTGTAAGAGCATACTCCTTCTCCAGATCTTGAGCGTCAATGACACGTTGTGGCTTTGCATCACCTCTCTCAAGACCTGTTGTTGCTGATCATTCAGAAGGAAGACACAATTTTATCAGATGTACACAATGCCACTACAATCTGAGATCTGCCAACACCTCAGAGCAGCCCACATGATCTTCCAGGTGCCATCATGTGCTTCCCTGTGAGATCATCAATTGGGATTCATACACAGGTGCACTGACCTGAATCTGATGAAGATAAACGCTGTCGTTTACTGGGGACAAACCACTCACAAGCACGAGATGGCAGATGAAACCATGCATTTGTTGGATCCACCAGCTGCAATGCATTAATGGATGCTCCCAAGCCTCTCAACTCCTCTGGTAAGGCAGGCTCTCTTGACTCCTCTCGCAGTCGAACAGTGTAGCGGTACATGTAGGCAGCAGCACGTCGCCAATTATGCCGGTACATGTGGAAACTGTACAACAGCTTGTAGGGAGTTGGTTTTGCACTCACATCTGAATTTTCAGCCTGCAACCCTTTCAAAAGCTTAATATTGGCACTAGTCCACCCTTTTCATGTACATTTCTTGCATGCAAGAAGTCTAAAATAGCATGAAGAAAGCATACACACCTTCCACAGAAGCTCTTGGTCCACCTTCTCCAGAAGTCCAGCATAAGGCAACTCTTGGCCACAAAGAACCTGCAATGAGACTCCAGCAGTCATATTAGAAGAAAGTCAGAAGTATTACTTACAGCAATTTTAGAAGGCATGGAGATCTAAAAGGACTAAAAGGTTGAGAAAGATTGCAGTGGAATAACCTGAGTGACTTTTCGTTCACAAAGAACAGAGATAAAGCGGCGCATGTAACTGGTCTTGCTCTCCTCATCAGGGTTGGAGATGATAGCACAGTAGGCATCACTATACAGTTCCATGTCCAGAGAAAACTTGCAGATGTTGCCCCAAAGACGGCCTTTAATGGCTGCACTCAGGTTGCTTGGATTCATATCATCTAAGTTGTCACTAACTGAGCCTCCTACTGCCTCATCTACTTGTTCCAGAGCTGCATGTGCAAACTGTCGGGCACCTTCACTCAATTTGTATTGTTCAAAGATCTGCATCACCCATTCAAAGTAACGCAACCTCCATGCTGCTGCTGCACCTCGACCTGCCACATGCAATAATGAGCACACAATGATCTGAGAGGAAAAACTAGAACTGGAGAAGCTCAAGGGTAGACATCATATACTGACTTAGGCCAGCTAAGAATGATGATGTGGTAAAGGAAATACCTGGCAGATTCTGCTTGTAGCCAGTTCCCAAGAAAAGAGTCTGTAATGCTTCATTTGCCTCCCCACCTGATGCAGCCCTGTGCAGATCACTCACCAGAAGGGTAAGTGCTTTGTAGGTCTCATCCACAGGCCAACATCAATGATAATGTACACAGTAGCCAATACAATCAGTATGATTGTGGATAGAATTCAGGAGTTACAACACATATTCTCAAATTTCAACTTGTTACATCAACTACAGAGGAATCAGAGACAAACTGGAAGAAGCAGCGAATGGCCTCCCCAATGCGCTTTTCTTTTTCACTGTTTTGAAGCCCAGTGCAAGCGCATGCCAGAAGACAGAAGCCAAGTAAATGCAATCGTGCACACCAATGTCCGTCTACTGTCCTCACACCCTCTGAAAGTGTTTGCTGAGAAGAAAAGTGCTCTATGGCCATCAAGAAGCTCTGTCCATCAAACAGACCCCACAGATCTAGACAATAAGGTTTCTGAAACACAAGCAGATCTCCATATCCAGAAAATCCACAGGATGTTTTCCTACTTCAAACCAGATTACCTCCAGGTTGCCATACTGTCCATACTGCAACAGAATGTTGGAGAGTGAGATGGCTCGCCCAGAAAATGACAGGGGATGGTCCCCATCCTCCCCCAAAAGCAGCCAGCTGATATACTGAGAAGCACACATAAGCAGTCTTTCTGGATTGGGTACAGCTTCTTGTGTTGGACTGGGGTCAACCTTTGCTAACTCCAGAAATGATGGTATTAGGAGTTCAGCTAGGGTTAAGTCACCAGTCCCAAGTCTTCCACTTCCAGACCTGCTATTATTGCCATCTGTAGTGACAAAAAAAATGGGTCCCATCAAAACAGAGAGAGAAGCTTCTTCTCAAAGGTATCTAGAGAGCACATCAACCCAATGAGTTTGTCAAAAGATGGTCCTTACCGAGGCGCAGCGATGACAGTTGGGAGCTGAAGTCCTCAGGTGGGGGCACTTCTGCAAAAGTGACTGTGAGCCAATGAAGAAGCAAGCTAACAGCCATTGTCTCCTGAACCTGAGGAATCAGATGCAGCTGGATTGTGGACACCTCGTTTGAACTGAGCACCACCTGCTCATCCACCATTGATGCATCATTTAGCAGTAATGATACAAAAACAAAGGGTTAAAATTGGTTACCAAAAGTTTGTACTCGAGAGTTTAAGACTCACCTCACTTCGAAGTTTGACAATGTAGCTTAGAAGCAGTAGAAGGTTTCGTGCAGCTTCGAAGTGAGCCCAGGCAAGTTGGGATGTTGCTTGTGCCAGCAATTTTTTGTGAGCACTGCTTATAACTCCTGCACTAGACCTAGATGCAAGATCCAAGGGTTTCACAGTCAAGACAAGCAAGTTGGCATACTTTCTTATTACACGCAAAAGCCTCCCCCACCCGCCTGCTTTCCCCTGCAGTGTTTGGAGAGATTGTGTTATGCGAAATGCAAAAGTTCGCTGCCGCTGGTGCTGCTCTTGCTCCTTAGCCCGTACGTCATCCACCCCAATGTGGGCTATTTCTGAAGATACATGTATGGAAGTGAAACCGCTGTCAAGGATGCGCACAAGGTTGGCCAATAGTGCAGGCACTGGGTGGTCCACAGGCTGGAGCAGCAGCTCATACAGGACAGCCAGTGGTAATCCACCCAAGTGTTTTGCAACACTATCTGTGCATTGTAGCAGCCCTGTCAAGAGGCCTGCCTCCTCCAAGTCATCAACCTTCCACTCCATTGGGAGTGTTAGTTGACCTGAAGTGCTCTCTCCTCCTGAAGATTTATGACACAGTGCCAACTGTCAGCTGCAAGCCACTCCTAAGTTTTTCTCAGGTTATCTTGCAGGTCACCTCACAAAAAAGCTGTGAATGGATACTCAACACATTAGCAGGCATGCCCAAGTCAGACATCAAGCAAAGGAAATGGAAGACTAACCTGGGAGAAAATACTCCACACTACTGAGTGAGCGGATGACAGACACAGAGTTGCTTCGGATCAGACCCACACTGCCAGTTCCTGAATGAAATACCAAACCATAAGGAGTGCTATTCTGCTCCCAAGCTTCCCGGTAGTCATTGCTGAAGCACTTCCACTCATGCAACACCATGGCATAACTGCTGCTGGCATTCTGAATGACATACCCAACTTGCATTAGTAGGCCAATTAAGTAAAAATGGATAGATTTGGATCCTGCCAATTCAGCACAAATATTTGATTCTGGTGTGAGATCCCCAACCCAAGGAAAGAGCTCTGAAGTGGCATTTCCAATGCAACAAGTGTCATGGCACAACAACCCCAAAATACTATTGAATCACACCTGAGACTCCACAGCAGAAACAATGTGATTCCGTAAACCATCTAGGGATATGGAAGCCAGATCAGAAGCACTGAGTGGTCGGTTTCGGAGGTGCAAGGCATGCTGAAGAGCAGCATGCTGCCGCACCCCTGGCTGCAGAAGTCTCCGTAAATACACATCTGCTAGCTTTGCTCCCTGATAGGAATCCCATAAGTTATGTATCAGGATGCTGGCAGGTAACCAATAACAAAATTTAAATTGGCACAATAGTGAAGACATCAATGCTTCAGACAGAATGCAAGTGACGCAGAAGGTAACAAATGAACTTACCACTGAAACTCCAGCAAAAGGATTGACAGCAAAGAGAAGGTCATCCCATTCATGACCTGATCCTTGCAACAGCTGTTCTGCGACAAATTTCTCTTGTAACCTGCACAAGTGTATATCTTGTTCCCTGGCAGCCAATCCAAAGCCAACTGCAATAAAATGAGAGATAATAAAAAAAGATATACAAATTGCCCAGTTCCCTTGACTTGGTCTTGAAATCAAATATACAAACCAATACAACAAAATAGACCTTATTCTGTAAGAGGAGAAACAATATTACTTCAGAGCTCAGAGAGTACCTTTCCAAGTTTGCATGAAACAACTCATGACCTTTTGATGTTCTTTGAAGAATCCAGAGGTCATGCTGTAGCAGCTTCAGATCAAGTACTGTCCCCTGTATAACAAACCAAAGATCTAAGATTTTCTCATAGTGGCAGAACTCAAACCAATGGCAGCAACAACAATAGCAAAAACTGTGCAGTTTCAGACATATAATACATCATATGTGCACCACTGTGCAGTCAATATGGGAACAAAAGCTCAAACAGACTGAAAAGTAAAGACTGTGTCTAGACCTTATTTACAGAGAATGTGTGCTCTACTGTCAGCTGGCCAGGTCGATGGCCTCCATCACCTTGAGCCAGTGTCAAATTACAAATGATGATTGTTTGAGTGGCAGCCTTCATCCACAGGCAAGAACTGTCAGTGAATTTGAGACAAATACTTCCAGGACCTTGCAAACAAAAAGTTTACACAACCTGCAAAGGAAGTAATCATGTCTCCAACAGCCATACCGAGGAGCTGTCACAGAGCAATGCAACCTGGACAACTGCTAGTGTGCCTCCTTCTTCCACCCACATCAGACGTACTTCATAACCTGGACACAGCACATCTACAATAGCTTACTAAGAGCAGTAAGCCCTCATAACCAAGGGAGACAAACACCCTGCTTATAAGGGATTCACAGTATCTAATACCATCCTGACTGTAAGAGCACAATGAAATAGGAACATAGAGCAGACATGGAGAAAGAGACCTGCCTTCAAATTCAAGCAAAGAGGAGAGAGAGCAATTCAGCAGACGGTGACGATTGAGTAGATCCCACACCCGTAGTGTCCCATCTTCAAGAAATGCAAAGAGCACAGTTGAACTGTTCATACTCCGCACAACCAAGCTTTTCACAGGGCCTGCATTTTTCCCCCTGCTTGGACTCCACAGGCACATGTAAGCCAAACATAGGATAACTATCACAAACACAGGCAACCTTATTTGATACAGCAGAGCTTTGAAGACTACACCACACAAACCTGAAAGCGAAACCCCACAACCGGCTGAGAGCAGCATCCCCATCCTTGAGTTCAAACACAATTGCTGCCAAACCAGGCATGAGAATAATGCAGATTAGCAAACAGAAATGATGTATCAATAGAGGCATATGCCAGCTCTTGAATTTCTCAGTGAAGGATTCAAGATCTGGGTAGGGATGACATCACATGACACAGGCCTTTTGATCTGCTAAGGTTCCTGAAATTTAGATGAAGCTTTTACAGTTCACAAAGTGGGTTAAGATAGATGATAAGAGCATACACCTCTAGATAATGACATGCAAACATGTACTCTTCTTGAGCATCTTGTCTAAACATCCAACGAGTTGTAGCACTATACCTGGTGGTGAAGTATGAGAAGAGGTGCCAAAGGAGATGCAGATGATGGAGCCAGAATGACCGCCAAGACACAGCATTTCTGGTGTAGCAGCAAAAGTAGTTATATATTGCAGCCGAGGCAGTTCCCCATGCACCTCATGCTGCTGAGGCTCACCACACAGCATCCAACTACCAGCTGCCCCCAGAAGTTTCATACGATATACAACACCTCTAACTGTAACCACCCACACGATATACCCACTCTTTCCTGCCACCAGAGAGGGGATAACACAAGCAAATGGAGAAAGTTCATCATCAAATAGCACATGCAGCCCATTTCTGTGGGCATTATGGTGACTTGACAGCTCCATTAGCTCCAAGACTTTTGGTGATGCTCCATGAATCCGCCTGGCAAGAAGGATAATCTCAGTGAACTCAGGCAAAATTCAGATAAAAAAAGGGATAAATCACACATTGAGAATCTGGAATCAGAGCACATGTGATTTCTTTCCGGATGAATTTGCTGTTTAATTCTAGACAAAATGTCATGCTGAAAGATAGGAGAACCTTCAAATTGAACAATTCATCTTCTGAATTAAAATACGCCAGCAAAAGCTCTTCACTTCACAGAAATGTCATCTTCACTTCACAACATATTTAGCTCAAAGCTTTGTCTTCATTCCACCAAACTCATCAACAAAATTGTCATGCCCTAGACTGTCACTCAAGAGTAGAGAATTGATGACCTTCGTCCCTGATTTTTTCCAGTGTCACTTTGTGAAGGTGCTCCCGCATTAGGGTTAGCACCCTAAACCCTAAACCCTAAACCTTATTCCCAAGAAATCAATTCCTTGCAACAAAACACGTTTGACAATACTCCTGAGATTTCAGTGCGCACTCCTGAAACCAGATATCGCTCCGGGAATAGCACGCAGGGAATCAATTAACACAGTGCGCATGCGTGACCGAATGATATCAAAATTCGGCCTCATTGAACTCAGGACTGCGAACAAGAAGAAGAGTCCATAGTCCATACCAATCAGACACAATGAAAAACAGATTTTATTCACATTCTGCAACTCACCACACCACACTGTTGTGCGCCGCTTGAAGAGAGGAAGAAGTGCCATCTTCCCACACGGAACCGCCACCGGCAACGTTGTCAGAGGCGGGGCAGCAGGAGGCGACAACATCAGCAGCATCGGAAGAAGAAGAAGAAGAAGAAGAAGAAGGCAACGTGACATCGGTCCATTGCACGGCATCACTGTGGAGGAGAGGAACCTCCATACCACACGGGTATGTATGCAGCACGGTTTTGCCCCACTCTGCTCCGAGCTCCCGGCTCCTTACTCCTCAAGAAATGAACACAGAAAACAGAATCATGCGCTACCAAAAAAAAAAAGAAAAAAAAGTTAAGAACGAAGCGGGGGAGCGTTGCGAAAATGGAAAGAACGCCTGTTCTTTCTACCGGATTCAAAGCTCATTGCAACGACGACAAGGAGAAGGAAGAGAGACGCAGGCAGGACGAGGTGCAAAAAGAGCAACAACGAAGAGTCCGCAGCGAACGCAAACAACAACAACACAGCAGCACCTATTCCCGCGCCGCGCATGGAATTTCGAAAGAGACGCAGTTTCGAAGTGGGAAAAGGGACATGTATAACGTTAGCTAATATTAAATATGACGTATTTGCTTATGTCATAATTGGTGTTAAGTGAATATTAAGAAAATGTTAGGAACATGATAACCTAACATTTAATTTTAAAAAATTAAAATGTCAAGTTTCAATTAAAATTGATAATGTTAACTTACAACTTATAAAAGAGCTGTTTTTTTAACTTAATGTTAGCATTATGAACCAATGTTCCCTAAGCCTTAAAGGTTTCATCTTCTTACATAATGTTCTCTAAAAACCCAAAGTTGTTTTACACCATTGTCAAGACTAGAAGATTGTCCCTTCAAGCTTTCTCCTCCGACAACAAACAACAACACATGTAAGTTCCATCTGAAGAAACTTCACTTCTTTGTCTAAACATGATTGTGTGTTATGCTAGTACTCGTAGCAATATTTTTTTTCCCCTAAAGTTATTGTGTCATTTTGTGTGTGAACAACTTCAAATTATGATAGGTACCATCATAATTGATGGTAGGACAATCAAAAATTAATTAAAAACTAAAAAAATGTTAGGGTCTTTTACCACTAGGGTCCCTAATTCACATGTGTGGTTCAACTTTAATTAATTTAATAATTTGATTAATCAATATCTAAGAATTTCAAAGGGGTTTATCATATTAGCATTTTTTTTGAAGGCAATGTTTTGTGACTTAGTGACCCAAAACAATCCAATGCCACTCATACGAATGATTTTTGTGAAAAAAATGCACCAAAGTCATCAGATTTCAAGAACATTCTTTTTTAAATTGTAACCCCAAAGGTGGAGTCCAAGGTTTTAAAAACAATTAAATAAAATTTTGTGAAACTATAAAATTAAAGTGTTAAAAACCATATATCTCATGCTACAATTTGAATAATTTCATTCTTCATATGGTAATGTTATATAGATCATTTCAAATGTTTAAAATAAATTTATTTTTTGAAATATATATATATATATATATTCATTTTGTCAACATGGAAATTGACCTTGATTTATGGTATAATATTTAATTTTAATCAAGGTTGGATATTGTGTTTTCAATAATATAAATGACAAGTATACCTTTTGATTTAAAATAAAATGAATTAGATTTTTACAAGTTGAAATATTTGTTTTTATGTTAATTGCACGCACACCAACAAATAAATACCATTTCTTTTTCTTACTTCATCTATAAATGGAAATGGTGGACCCAAAGGCACAATGATGGATCTAATATTTCTTGATTTAGTATGACTATAGCAATGGCTAGTGGTTTAGGGTATCAACTACATTATTTTCCCCCACCCTTGAAGGTTATTCATCACTTGCTATATTTATTTTTTACTTGTCATGTGTCCACTAACTAATGGGATTTTAAAATTTTTGCCCCAACAATGCAATGGTGACATTTAAACTCCATAGTCACAATAATTCAGTCATGAAAATAGGTGGACAAGGAGGACGAAGGAATTTAACATTTTGTTGTTTAATTTGGTTTTTGTTTAAACAAATAAATTGAGTTTTTTTTCCTTTGATTTTGATATGGATGGTAAACTATGTTCAAAGTTGTTGGATATCACAACTTGTTAATTGGGTTTTTGGGGAAGGGCTATAGTTGAAACTTTCATTCTTCTTTGGAAAGTATTTGTGCACACCTTCACATGTAAGTGTTTGTGCATTCAATTTTATGTTTGAAAAAATATTGAAGTTAATATAACATTTTACTATGTTAAAACTCGGTATATATAACTATATTTGTAATCTTTTACAACACATTGGATCACATGATTGGTAGTCATTGTGAACATGTTGCTTTTACCATTAATCATTTTCAAGGTTGTGATTGTAAAGGACATTAATGACTAAGCTTTCATCATTATAGTCATTGTCACTACTACAAAATGTGGATGCAATTTAGTAGTCCTTGTTCACTAGACCAATGAATTCATTCAAAATTCAATGAATCACTTGGCATATAGGGACACCTTTTGTTGTAGTCATGGAAGACGTGGTCAATGGTTAGATGAACCATCTTGAGTTGTTGGATTGGTTTACCTACATAATCAACCTATTCAATTTACCCTAGCTTACCTAAGGCCTACTGAGGGGTTGACAAAGGTTTAAATAAAATTGTCAATAAGATAATATATAATTGAACGTTCCATTGAAAACTATAACAAATTTAGATAGTTAAGTGTATTTTAAAACTTATTACCACCATGAGAGAAAATATGTATTGGAAATCATGATCCAAAAGGGTGAAAACATGGTCAAAGGAACCAAGGGCACCAAGGTAAAAGTCCTTTTCTAGGGACTCCACATGACACTTATTTTTTTGTTAATTTATAACTTAAAAATTTATATTTATGGTACCCCATTTACACTACATTTTAAATATAAATAGGTTTTGACTACAAATGAATTTATATCATGTAAATTATGCATTCATGCCCTTTTATCACATGAATATGAACAACTTTTGTTAATTGCACATTTTCAAAATCCATAATTTTTAGGGTCAAAAACACTTTTAAACCAAATGTGCTCAAATTAGTTATAAAAAAAAAATTATTAGTTCAAGTCCTTTTGTGTTTCTAATCATCAATGTTAAAATCCTTTTCAATTTTAAAAAAAAATGATGCATATTTGGTAGAAAAAAAATGTTTGAAAAAAACAAGGATTGTCCACCATCAAGGTTTGAATGCTTTGAACATGCAAAAACTTTTTTAATTTGTGTCAAACTTTGAACATGAATTTTTTTGCAATTAATGAAAAATATTCCAATTTTTTTAATAACAATCCAAATTATTATACTTCACTTGTGATTTTTCAAACATACAAAAATGTTGTTTTATGGAGTGTCCATTCATTTGGGTGGCTCCTTTGACTTTGTTTTTACCCAAAAGCCATAAATCATTTCCAAGCCCAACATTTCTACATAAAAATGCAAAAATTAACACCATGCATAAAAAACATAAAACTTGCATATAACAATAGAATTTGTTAGAATTTCAAATCACTAAAGTGATTTAAGACCACACAAATTGGGATTATATCTCATTCACAAAATATTTTGAACCTCATTCGCATTTAATTTGATTTGAAACAAAATCTCAAACAACTAAGTGAATCAAATTTTTTTTTACTAACTAAGACCTAACTAAACAATTAAACTAACACACCTAACAACTATCATGCATTACTACTTGGCATTTATAATTATCACAATCACCACATATATAAAACGCAACATGAAAATGCCTCGAATAATAGACCTTGTCCAAACCACCTCCCTATCTAAGGTTAATGTCCCCCTAAGCTAAATAACAATGTTAAATTACATAATGGAAATCCACCATGGCTGAACACTTTGGTTTTGAAGTGAAAAGACCAATAGGCCGAGTGCAAATATGAACCCCATCAATAGTTGGTTAACTACATTCCTTCAAATTCCTAGTGAGATGTGAATCACCATGAGAAAAACCCTAAGGTTAATTCTACTATCCAATGTTAAAAACCTAAATATATTTGGTGCACCAAAGCAAAACCATTTGCTAATTGGCACTTCTTTCAAGGATGACATAAGACATCACATATGCCAACCTTGGGAACATTGATAACAAATCAACATAGTGGTAGTTCTTGAAAATTGTTCACATAACATACATCATAGGTCACTAAGAACCACCACTAAAGATAATCAATTTGACCATTCACATTGGGAATGTGAAATGGCACACAATTATGCACATGGTCCTTTGATGTCTAGCCACTTCAACCTTCCAACAATAATATTCCGAAAAGGAAAAAATTTCACATATGGAAAATAATATGTTTTGAAATCACATCCAAAGTAGTTAGTGTTGTTGTTTGTTGTTAATACACATAATCTTTTAACTCAAATCTATAGATGTGAAGTCAATAACCAGCTCCACAAATAAAGGCATATTAACACATTAGAACAAGGTAACTTATTGTTCACATGCTTAAATTCAAACATTAAGATCGTCCAAATTAATTACCGCCATTTCATCTCATAAGATTGAAGCTGGTAACTCAAGTTCACTGCCAAACAATAACAATATGGTGGGGAAATTTTTTTTTTTGTTAATTACATTTATACTCCATAGCTAACCATGGTAGTTGCAAATCACAATCTTGCATATGGCCTTTTTGGAGTCCATATTTTCATAAACTTTGTTTCACCATTTACACCATCCATTCAATTAACCTATTTGCTTCATGATGGTTTCATGAAGTAGTATGATGATTAATGAATACATTTTCATACAACTCTTGGAATTTTTCATAGAACTTTTATTTTAGTTGGTGAATACTTCGACTAAAGCCCAAAATCTATTAAACATTTTATACAAAAATGAATAGGCAATGTTTTCATTACTATGATCTATCAATGGCACCAAATTAATTTAACCACTTTAGAATATGTTCGATCATGACCAAAACATATTAGTTATATTAAATGATCAAATTAAATGGGTGAGCAAATTCCAAATTCCACTGATATCCAAGTCCCATGATGGGCAATGGTTGTAAATGAGGTGTAAGTGCATTGAATAATGTGTGCATTCAATCACACATCACACATCGAAACATAATTGTTGAATTTGTAATTATATCTTTTGACATTAATATTGAATTTGGAACAAACTATAAGTTCAATGAACTCCAAAATGACTGAATTCCTTGTAAGCATGTTGCACAAGACTTTCATGTTTCTTTGGGCAAAACATCACCCACATTCATACATCCATCCATCCACACTTGAAAACGAAAATTACCTTTCCATTTGAATCATTTGGGATGCACAACATAACCTTGTTTTTAATATGTTAATCCAATAAAAACTTCATTTGTTCGCAAATATGTAATGACAGGTGCATCATCATGTAAATCCAGGGCACCATTGCCATTTGATTTAATTTCCACACCATAGGAATCCCTAGTACTCATGTCAATTTGCATCCTTAAAGCACCCCAACAAGGTACATAAGTATGTAAAAACATGTCATTCCGTATTTGTTTCCAAATCTACATCCCCATGCCAACTATCCTTTGTAGTATTATCCTAACTAAAACTTGGGTTTTGATTCAAGCCATCAACATCTTGATTAATCCTACCAACCTTATGGACAAGATAAAAATCATATTCATATAAAAGAAGGGCCCATTTAGCCAACTTTATTATGAATTGAATAGATTCCATTAAGAACTTGAATGGTTGAATGTCAATAACCAAAATGAATGGGCTATCATAAAAATCAAATTAAAATGATGCCCAAACAACAACAAAACATTCCCCCTCATAAGAACTATATTTGGTCTTTGTCATGTTGTTGATTTAATTAACATATGCTAGCACAAATTTTCAACCATCATCATCAAGTTGGACAAGCACAACTTTCAATGCCAAAATGTTCCAATCTATGTGTAATTGGAATGATTGTCTTTGATAACTAGTATTATTTTCTTGTCATTCAATGTATTTTGAAAATTGTTTAGATTCCAAAGACATTTTTCATTTACATGTCCAAGTTTCTTACAATGTACATAATGGGCTTCTTCAATGGGCTTCCCCAAATTGTAACTAGTTATGTGTTTTTATACATTGAATAAAAATTAAAGTGGTTTTTATTTGACACAATTAAGTGTAATAACTGATACATTTACATTCTTGGGAATCGGTGGTGTTGTCAAACTCAAAGATGGTGGTGTTGAGCAATTCTATTGTTGTTGTTCTTATTGTTTTTTTGTGTTTGTTACATAATTATGTTTAATATTGCACATATTTTTACATTGATCGTTGTTGTGCATGTTGCAACATCTATAACATTTACACCACTTGTTGCACTATCTTTTGGCCTAATTGTGAATAATTAAAATAATCTTCCATGCAATTTCATGTACTGATGCACCTTGGATTTATAATGTAATATTCCTAACAATTTTGCAAGGTTTCTTGTTGCGTAACAATGAACCCTAAACTTGCAATGTATTGTTGTGTTTGTTTTGTTTAAATCAACATGCATGATTTTAAAAGCAAAATGAAAAGAAGGAAATACATCTTTATAATTTAGAAGTGATTTCCTAGATTGATTTTGGCCACTATACGTAACAAGGGTTTTTTCAACTAAAATTTATATTTCATGAAAATGCAATGTTAACAACTTTCTCATTTAACATTGAATTAACATGCCCTACCAACAAGGACATTGCATCAAATTTTATTTTCCCTAACATTAAATATGTGAATCCAAAAGAAAAATGTGTTTCACAACATTGATTTACCATTTAGTTATTTTTCAATTGTGAATGGTATGTAAACCATGCATACACCTAACCAACTTACTTATAAATGTAAAGACTTATTCCAATATTTTTAATGTAATTGAAACGCATGGAAGGCATGGTTTTTCTTATGTTGTTTGGGTGGTGTTTCCAAAAATAATAATATTCATTCGTGTCTCAAAATGTGTTCTAGTTTTTTTTTTTCATGCAAAACACAACAAACCCTTATTCCAATAAAACCTATGACCTTGGGTTTCACCCTACACATACACATAATGCTTATCATTAAAAAATTTCCACTTAACAACAATATATACTAATAACAAGTTTTTGAAAAACTAGTATAAGATTTTTTTTGCATCATAATTCTTTGTATGATTGTCCATTGACAATTCAACTAAAAGGATTATATGAGAGCCTAACTACCTCCCTCCTTTCCTAATAAATATCTCACTCCTTTTCTCTACTCACCAACATGGATATAGAAAACCAAATTGACATATGTTTTTTCATGTCCATGATATTTATGTTTATATTATTTATCAATACTTCTTTTTTTGTAAGATTAATAATAATAATGATGAACTATTGAAAATCATACGAGAACATAAGAAGGGAAAAAAAAAAGTTGTAATAGTGTGAAGGAATGTGGAACTCAAGTTGAGTTATACACAATGCTTTGGCTGAAGTACAACCATTGATAAACATGAAATTGAAGTTGGACTTGTAAATATGCAAAGAATCCATCTCCAATACACACTGTAAAAGAAAATGATTATTTTCAATTGGCCAACAACATTGATTAGCCCATTGTGACAATAGTAACATGATCTCCCATTTTGTAATGTTCAATTTTTCATATTTACGGCCAGAAATGTGGAAATAATTATTGCTCTTTGTTGGATGTGCTTGAATAACTCCACCTAGGCCTTCTATGTCAACCTCTACCAATGTTTTTCACATCTAATGCAATATTTAATGTTATATATCTAATATATATTATCTAATATATTAAATATTGGATTAAATATTATAAGTAATTATATACATATAAATACCCCTAATGCACCATATACTATGTTTAGGTGTGTGATCAATTGGGTGGGGAAATGCGACTAATGGGACATACCACATTATTCATGGATGAATATAAGTTTTAAAATCATTTGGATTAGTGGATCAATGCAAAATTAGTTGCAATTTAGTCACACCAAAATTGCAAAAATGTTCAATTTAATCCATAATTGCAAACACTTCCAAAGGTAGTCACAAATGACAACTAGTGGCATGTAGTTGCAAAAAAGGTGGTTACAATTTGGCTGATTTATACTAGTGAACCTCTCAACCATCCTTTTAACATAATATTGTTGTACTTTGGGTGAATTTTTGTACTCTACTTTGTTCCTACATTTAGGTGCTAACTATTGGGGAGGGTTCATAGGATCGTGATGGTTCCCATACATGTGTGCAAGGACCCTTGTAGATGAACATGCTTATGTAAAGTTATAAAAAACCAACTACATAACCTCAAAGTTATGATCAATAGTTGCAATTCCTTCAAGTGGTGAAATAACTTTGTCACTCATTGAATTGCATGTGACAACTTCCTTGAGAGGTGTTGTTGCCATTGATATCACACTTACTTTTCATATGATCAATAGCCATAAAAGCTATTGTGGTGAAGCATTTGTTGCCACTTGTTTTACCTTGCATCACAACTATTACTTAGTTGTATTTACACCAAAAACATTTGGTAGCCTTATGAACTTACAACCTTCATTGGGTTCTTGCCAATAAATTATGAACAAAGAAAATTTTACTTAACCACTTTTAAAGCTGAATAAAACTTTTGTAGCCAATTAGAATCACTAGTCTAAAAACAAATATGCCACGTAGGCATACCACAATAAACACCTTATGACTGTTGCAACCCTACTTTGAGGGAAATGTGAGAATGAAATTCACACTCCCGAAATTGGGACTTGAGAGTCCTATGGGACTCCCAAAACTTCAGAATTCGATTGTAGGGGTCAAAACACCTCGCATTGGGGTGTTCTATACATCATTGGAAAGCTATTGAAGTGTAAATGTCGAAAATGGCCTTGCATGGGCCATTTGGACATCTGCAGCACAAGTTATGGCAAAAAGAAAGGTCGGGAGTCAAACTGGCAGTTTGATTCCCGACCACTAAAAGTCGGGAATCAACCGACCCCGGTGTGTTCAGGTGGAGTGCGACATACCATTGGAAAGATCTTGAGGAGAGCTACAACTTTGCTTTAGACCTCATCCTGATCGGAGGTCTAAAAAAAAAGTTATGATCACTCAAAATCTCGAGAGTTCAAACCGGGACAATTTCGGGACTCCTCCTTGGGAGTCTCGGGACAAAAAGCCATTTGGATGTGGGTGTCGTGGAGAAGCACAAAGTATACTATATGGGGGAAGGTGGTGGCTTCCCCCAAGTCCGGGCCGTGGTGAGTAAAGTGAGTCCAGAGTTGCCCGTGGCTTGTTCTAGCACTAAGGGTGTTCCAGAATGTGAACTAACCAACTTGTTGGTTGGTTTGATGCAAGTTCGAATAAGTGAATAGCTTGTCACTTCGTCCTAGTCCCATCCCGGAGCTTCAACACGCCCCTTTACCCCTTTTAGTGCTGAAAGTTGGGAGCGTGCTTCGAGTCCCCCACAATTTCGTAACTTGAGTACTTAGGCCCAACTTGGGGGCTAACCATGGACTTGGGAGCGCATCAATAACCATCCACCTGACTTGGAGAAATTGAAAAAAAAAACCCCTATATGATAATATCATAAAAAGGTCATGAAAAAAAAAAATTATAATTTATAACAAAAAATTAATTTCTGAATTTTTAAAATAAATTATTGGTTTTGTCCATGTTGAAACTGTCCCCAGGGCTATAGTTCTTTCAATTTCTACTACAACATCACAGAGTACGGAGTCATCGGATGTGCTTATCCCTTCAGAGGTAGCACTGTTGTATTCCGGCAAAACACCTGAACACCTTTGGATTGAGCTTCTGCCGCAGAGGAACCCAAGTCCAATTGCAGCTCTTGCTAAGACCATAAATGAAGAAGAACATACCCGCTTAGTGTGACTCATACATCCATCGGAACTTAAAATAGTCAGGGAGATGACACAAGGCGGCCAAGCCAGAATCTTCTTGGCTAAATACTTGGGAACTCATGTGGTTGTCAAAAGATATAAATGTTGCGGAGTTGGCACGCTTGACTTGCAGAGGCAAAAGGAAGTGGTGTTCAAATTGCAAAGGGAAATGGAAATGGTGATGAAAGCTTGTGAAGGGAAATCAAATTTTAGACCTTGCCCAGTGATTGGGGTACCAGTGGATAAAACTGGCAAAGTATTAATGGTGATGCAACTCATGCATGGTGATCTGTGAATTGTCATCGATAGATCAAGCCATATGATCAGCTTTGAAGACAAAATCCATATAATGCATGTAATTGCAAGTAGGATCAAATAATTACATGCATGCAATTACAAGTGGGATCAAAGAATTACATGCATGTGGATGGATACACAAAGAAATTAAAGCCTCAAACATCTTCGTGGGAATGAAACTAGATGGTCCTTTCAACCCTAAGATCAAAATTGGGGACTATACAAGAGCTCGGACGATGTTATGGGCACCGGATTTTGGACGGCTCCTGAAGTATTGCAAGCATTGCAGGATGGATCGTCAATTGCGTATTCTCCTGCAGTGGATGTGTACGATTTTGGGATGGTGTGCTACGAGATCCTTGCGGGCCAAATTCCTTTCCAAGGCCATTCTTTGTCCGACTTCAATTTGGTTCTGTCAGGCCAAAGACCAGACATTCTTCACCATGTGCCGCCTGACTTGGGGGATTTATTGCATCGCTGTTGACGTCACGATCCTCTTGAGCGGCTCGGATGGCTTGAGATTCAAGATCTCCTATTTAAGCATTTTTTGGCATTCCTTCATTTCTGATTTTGAAAAATAAATTCCAAAAAAAACAAAATAGTCGCCTCTTGCATTATCTCAAATTGAGAAAGAAATGTGTCAAAAAGACGAATATTTATAATTTGCCTTAATATACAAAGCTAATAAATAGCAAAAACTAAAAACCAAATGATCATTTTAAAAAAATTAGAGGACTTTTTTAACTTATATTTCATGTTGTGAGATCAAAGTCCATACTCATGAAATAACTCATAACTCTTGAAATATTAAATCAAATATTCTATTGTATTTTGTCATAAGTTGTATGATTAAAATGAAAAAAATTTCATTGGGAATGTGATTGCAAATAGGAGTAGACATTTATGTATATTTTTATGAAGCCCCAAAACTATGAAAATTGATTCAAACATTTTCAATGTGAAAACTTTGGATTTCATGGAAGTTTCTTCATTCAAAATATTTAATAATGTATTAGGAATGGATGACACGAAATAGTTCTTGGAAAAAATTGATTCTTGGTAGACATATTTTTTAAGAAGGTGCTAATAACACTAAAAATTGTGCAAAAATGGATTCCTATTGTGCCATTTTTGGTCCACCTTAGTGTGTAGCTCAAATGTCAATATCTATGATTGAAGCAAAATGGATATCTCTAAATGTAATGAAACAAACATCAATTTTAATTATAATCAATTTGCAAAACATCTTATTATGAGATTATACATTGTGCTAACATATGCAAAATGAAGTTAATACATTAGAAAGGTGGAATGAAATACACACATAATTGTGTTTCTTTGAAGTTTGCAATTTCAACAATGAATTAAATGCATTACAAAGAACATTGTGCAGCAAAAATCATCATGTTATAACTAGCAAATAAAATTTTGTGACTAGGACAAATCTATTAGACATATCCAATCTATCAAAAAAATGAAGTTGCACTTTTGATCCTAGCTCCTTAATTAAGGCAACATAAATTTGTTTTATTTGTTAAATATGCATCTTTCAATTTCTCTTTCTTTGGACTTTAAAATATAAGGGTGCAAATTGTGTAGGTGTAACAGATTTTTTCATAGTTTGTGGATCTTCCTCCTATTAAATTCCAAGCAGCCTTGCCCATATTTTACAATTTGTTGAAACCTTTTCATGAAAATGTAACAACACCCATGACATGCAATGTTTTTTCTACATTGTGAATAAATAGTAATTTAATATTGTTTGAGATATTGCTTCAATTCATGTGACCTAAAAATCCATTGAAGCATTTAGATGAGAAGACATGTTATTGAACATATATTATCAATGGGCCATTTAAGCCCATATTGGTTCTTGTCATGTTATGTTTTCTTTCTCTTGTACTAACAAATGGTACATTTAATTTGTCATTGTGAAAAATTGTTTGCAATCTCATAGATATGTCAATTGCCCATTTTGATATATGAAGTGTGAGTTGCAATGTTTGCATAAACTTCTTATAAATGTGAGTAAATGGAGACTAGAAGTATTCTTTAGTGACTATGAGTTATAACATTTGTTTGTTCTTAATGTAGAGTATGTTGCAACCAACACCACACATTTAAATGATATGTGTTTTATGTAGAAACCCAAATAATATGACATCAAAAAATGTGATGTGGGATGGGTTTAATATGTGAAGGGCTTAGCACACATTAGTCTTGTTTTAAACCAATTGAAGTTTTTAAATTATTTTACATGGGATTGACCATCACTATGATTCCTTGTTACTCAAGAAAGTGGGTTGTATAATCGCTCAATTTCTCTTTGATTGTTTGCATTAGTGTTCATTTAAAAAAATACAACCTACAATTTATTCTAATTTTTTTTTGAGAATTAAGGTGATTTGGTTGGGGATGGGTGAGCAAGTGATGGATGTATATTTTGATAGTCTTCGTGTACATTAGTACCATGGGTTGAATCCATATGTTAAGTTATTTAATACATTGTTTCATGTTGGTTGTCCTATTGTTAAATTATGAATTTTGAAATATGTTGTTAGTATTCAAAAATTCCTCTTTCTCTTGTAATTGATTTTTGTGAAAAGACATTGTAATCAAAAGGTGATTGAGTTGTATTTGATTGAGCATTGAGCATTGGTAGAAATGCAACAATTGAAGGTACCATTGGATGAGCACAAATTAAAGTTGCATGTAAAAGTTGGCCATAAAACAAAGGCAACATGCAAGGAGAGGTTGCTTGTAATTAAGGCTAATATTAATGATCTACAATAGAAGTTGGATTAAACGTATTTCACATTATATAAGTTTGCAATTTTTCATTTCATAACTTTGGATACACATTGCTATATAATAATTTAGAAGTGCAAATAGGAACGTAAAATTATAAAAAATCTTGTTTACATTAAGCACTTATGTTATATGATTTGTTTTGTTTTAAATGTTAATTTTTTTATATGATGTAAGTTTGCCTTTGAAATTATTATAGCTTACATTACTAGTTTGTTCACATGAATATTCTTGGGTGGTTTACACAAATGTTGTTTGAACCATTTCATTGGATCAATGTATATTTTGTTATTATTTTCACATTCAATGTTTTGAGATGGGATAATAATTCATGTGGGTCAAAAATCATCTTTCATAATTGCATCCAACCCATCACTACGCATGTCAATAAGCAACTGAATTCACTTTCTACTAATGATAAAAAGGTACATAAACATTTCAAAATTGTGGATTTTGCAAATTTCTTTCTTTCTCTTTTGGCTATTATTTAAAATAATACAATGATTGCATGCATGTTAACATGCCTTCTTATTGTCCTCTTCATCCTTTATTAGTCAATAGGCTTTGAATTTATGCCGCAATAAGTTAGTTGTGTACGTGAAACATGTTTCATCAATCAAATTGTCTATTTTTTTAGAAGCAATTATATTATTGTAATCACACTAATTCAAGTTCATTCATCATTTAGACAATTTTCAATAATGCCATGCATTAATTTTTTTTTAATTTTTTGAATTCATATTTTCTTTGTGACTATTTTGAGTTGTGGAATTCATTTTTCAATGTTCACAAGATTGTCAATAAAACAATTGTTTTGTAGGTTAGAATGCCTTTTAGGGTCTTTGAACCCAAAAAATGAGATAATTTTTTTGAAAGGAATTTTAAGAAATAAAATTTAAAGATTATTTCAATATTTGTTTTAAAATAATATTAGAATAAGAAATTTCTCATACTATCATGTCTAATGTCCAATTTTTTTTTTCTTCTAATGTAAACTTATTAAAATTACAATTTATTCAAAAAACTTGATAAAATTTCAATAGCAGAAGACTAGAATAAAAATTAAAAAATTTAATGTCATTTTTATATAAACTTATACATTAATAAAAAAGAAAAATCAAAATTTCCATAATTCGATGCAAATGTACCCAAAAACTACATATTAATAACTAGGGACTTTGTATCAACTTGCTTAAACAAAAAATATGATTGAACCTATTAACAATTAATAGTTAAAATATTTTGTATGTATGTTACATTTATTTAATTATTTTAAAATATTAATAATTAATTAATACCTTCTGAACTAAATATTTAATCTTGATAATCTTTGAAGAAAAAATTTCACGCACAAAAATGACACAATCTTTCGTGACATTCTTGGGTGAAATAACAATAAAGAAAAAAGGGCCGCCAAGGTAAAAATATTTTTTCAAGGACTACACATGACACATGTCATTTTTGTGTTAGTTTATAACTTTAAATTTTGTATTTCAAATACCCCATTTAACATTGCATTTTAGATATAAATACATTTTGACTACAAATCAATTTTATGCCATGTATATTATGCATTCATGTCTTTTATCACATATATATGAACAACTTTTGTTGAATCCGTATTTTCAAAATCCATAATTTTCAAGGTCAAAGCACTTTTGAACCAAATGTGCTCAAATGGGCTATAAAAAAAATAAAAACCATCAATTCAATTATTTTTGCCTTTCTAATCATGAATGTTAAAATTGAGAAATGGTGCCCACTTGGTAAAAAAAAAAAAAAATTGAAAAAAACACAAGGATTGTCCACTTTGAAGGTTTGAATGTTTTGAACATGCAAAAACATTTTTGATTTTTGTCAAGCTTTGAGCATGCAAAATTTATAGTTCATGTAAAAGATTCCAAAAACAATTATGACAATCCAAACTATTATGTTTCCCATGTGATCTTTCAAACATACAAAAATGCAGTTTGAAGGAATGTTCATTGACTTAGATGATTCCTTTAATTGTGATTTTACTAAGGCCTCACAATCACCTAAAGGCCTAGTTAAGGATTGTTTGGGTTATTCAAGGGCTACTTAAGGGGTTATTTAGGCTAGTTCTTGACTATGTAAAGGTTGTTTAGATTAATTAACATGTTAAAGGTTTGTGAGCGTGGAATTACTAATGGGTTGCCAATGCTTAAAATTGTTAATGGGTTGTTTAAGTTATTTAAGGGTCTACTTAGGGGTTACTGAGGGGTAATTTGCAATTGGCTTTGCAACTAGTTTTGTAATTCATTACAACTCATTATATTTTTACACTTAAATGAGTGTTATCAAAGAAGTTCCATGACTTGCAATGAATGTAACTCACCATATGTGAAACCATACACATATACAATTCATGCAACTCATGCAACTCAATTACAACTATGTAAGAACAACTACTATGCAATTCTAGTGCAACTAGTTTATAATTAGTCCATGTTAACGTTAATTTTCATCAATCCATCAAAATTTAACACATGGCATTATGGGGTTTTTTAGGTGATTTTATTTTTTTGGAAATATTGATCCCCACCATCCATTATAATTGTTCATTGTATATGGTCTTAGATTGTGACACATGACACAATCAAAAGTTGTCATATGACATATTAATTGACTTTTGAAAAAAATTAAAAAATAAGTTTAAATAACTAAATAGATCAATACATAAACATAGGTAGGCAAGTTGGTATGTGTTACCAACCTACCTAGGTACGTAGGTAAAATTAAGTAGGTAGGACATATGTACATACTTAGGTTACATACCTACCTACCTACATTACGCACCTACTTACTTACCTAAGTCGTAGGAAAGAAGGTAGAAGGGTAGACAAACTAAAAAGTAAACATATAAATGTTTTTATTTTATGTTTTATCTCTAGGTTTAAACTTTTTTGAGTCCATCCCAAATCAACACATGTATTTTAATTTGAGCACCCAAGAAATAACACCTTTTTTATATAGGTTCTCAAATGAGATTCAAGGACAAAACATATTGGTTAAATATTTTAGTTGCACATTAGTTGTAAATTGAACTATGATAAAAAAAAACATTTCCCACATTCTTGTTTTCAAAATTTATTTTGTAAATTGTACAACTTAGTAATTACTTATTTGATCATTACATATGTGAATTAATTATCAATAATTAATTATCTATTTTAATAAATATTAATTATTTTACCCAATTATGATTTTTTAAGAAAATTAAATGAATTATTTCGGATTAATTTCTAATTATTTATTCTAATTAATTATTTGTAATTAAATAAACTAAATATTAATTAATATGCAATAGTTAATAAGTTATTGAAAATCGAACTAATTACTAAATATTAATAATTAAATATGATTTTTAAATTTATTAATAATTGAACAATAGTCACAAAATAATGAATATTATATTTCTATAGTCACAATATAGTGACATAACTGGTTATATCAATGGAAATCATAGTTGGAAACTAGTTATAAGTGTCATATCTAGTGGGTGGTGAAAATGCATTCACATTACATGATCGTGTTTGTTGACACCATACACTTATTACAACATAGTTGTTGATTAAGGGTTACATTTACATTAGTTGTAATGTAGTTGCCACATGCAATTGAAGTGCAACTTGCCAAAAAATCAAACATGATTGATTACATTTATATGTACGATGCATTCATTACATTGTATAATGGTCCCATTTGCAACTACATTACAACTCCTTGATATTCTAACGTGGCATTTTATTTACTAATTACATGTATTTCCATGTTCCAATTGTATTATAGTTCTATATTAATTGTTTTGGAGCTTTAATTGCAAAGCAATGTGGTTCCAATGGACAAGATTTCTCATAGTGTTCAAAGGATACCTAAAGGTTGCCGAAACTACCTAAGGATTGTTTAGGCTACCTAAAGGCTTATTTAGGGTTGCCTAGGCTATTTAAAGGATACCTAGAGGTTGCCTAAACAACCTAGAAATTGTGTAAGCTACTTAAGGGCTACCTAGACCAAGTAATGTACCTAGGGGCTATGTAAGGCTTGTTTGGGCTACCTAGGACTTGTTGAACCTACTTAATTAGGATTAACAAGGGTTGCCTAGGCTACTTAAAAGCTATCAAAGGTTGCTTAGGGTACTTCACCTACATAGAGGTTAATTAAACTATTTAAACATACGTAGGGGATGCTTGGGCTATGTAAGGGTTATTTAAGGGTTGTTTATGTTACCTAGGATACATAGGGCCTACTTAAACTACATACATGTTTACCTCAAAATTATTTAGGTTACTTAAAGAGGTATTTTAAGGGCTATCTAGGTGACCTAAAGCTAGGCCTTTTTAGGGGCTACCTATGTACCTAAATGCTATTAATTAGGTTTATATAAGCTTACAAAAGGGTTACCTAAGGCTTACTTAAGTCCATGGTCTAGTTATCTAGGTATATTTAATGTACATTTAATTTGTCCTTTTAAACCTATCTAAGGTTTATTTAAGGGCTATTTAGGCTTCCTACTCTACTTACTCAACTTACTTGTCTAGCTCTTACCTAATGAATTAACCTAGTTTAATTACCTACTTATCTATCTGGGTTGATTACATCTCTTTTCAAAATGATTATTAGTCATGTAGGACATTTTTAGTCATATTATTATGACTAAAATCACTTATGATTACCTCATATGACTCTATGAATAAGTTTGGACATTAATCATAAGATGTTTTATCATGGATGTTATGTTTTGATGTAGTTTTGTTATAAATTTCATACAATTTAAAAAAAAAAAAAAAATATTTTAATTATTTTTTAAAATTTTAATTTTTTAATTTTTTTTTTAAAAATATAATTTAAATTTTT